>Ga0310695_10000050_pt1 | contig 288851 bp, 240 predicted proteins | sample RumenRJG_04DNA_FD_203882 | JGI IMG/M metagenome (GOLD analysis project Ga0310695, IMG submission 203882) | Bovine rumen microbial communities from Lethbridge, Alberta, Canada - RJG_04 (v2) (version 2) | ecosystem: Host-associated > Mammals > Digestive system > Stomach > Rumen | place: Canada...
GAAAAGGAGAAAGATACAACCCAGATTACGACTATTATGCAGCTCTTAACGCTGCTTGAAGGTCAAAGTGTTAAATATATAGTTAAAACAAGAAATATATTAGGAATTTAACATAGAATGCGGAACCGACAGAGCAGCGAATGCCATCAAGCATGCTTGAATGGCTGAGTCGCGATGGAGGAAGGCAAAGCCAAATCACAGAAAATTAATAACTTACTGATTCAACTGATACTTTTTTAGTCCCGCAGAAATTGCTGAAATCGCAGAAATCTGATTCTCAAAGTGATAGGCGCAAAGAGTATTTATAACGGAAGAAACGGAAATAGACGGAAAATAAACGGAAATGGATCGCCAATCACCTGGCGCAAGCCGAAAAAGAAGCAAGCCGCCCCTTTGATGGGGCGAGCTTACCTTAATGAACGAGCGACGAGTAGGAGCGGTTAAGTCTCCCCATATAGGGGGAGATTTAGAGAGGGTGGATGTTTCTTTTGCCTCTTTTCTTTGCGCCAAAGAAAAAGAGGGTAAAAAGTTTCTTTTCTTTGCGCCAAAGAAAAAGAGGAATAAAATAATATTTTTTTGAAAAAAACATTGCATTATTGTAAAAATGTATTATCTTTGCAAAAACTATAGTATCTATTACCTTACTTATATTAATTTTTAGTCTAAAAACAAAAGCTTATGAAGAAATTATTAACTCTATTTGCAATGTCTTTGTTTGCTGTTGGTATGTCAGCCCAAAGGTGGGTGCCTATCGTACAGAACAGCGACATGGAGGGTACGGAGAATGCTAACTTCGTAGCCAAGGAAAGTAACGGACCGACAGAGCCTGCCACTATTATCGACGGTATCGGCGTGGATGGTTCGCGTGGTGTACAAGTGGTTTCTGCTCCTGGTGCAGGACAGGACTGGGACACGCAGTTCTGGATTGTGTTTGATGAGCCGCTATATGAGGGTGACGTCATCAATGTGTCTTTCGACTACAAGGCTACACAGGCAGTGAAAGTTGGTCCGCAGGCTCATGGTGTTCCCGGTGATTATCACGACTGGACAGTCTTTGGTGGGGGCAAGGACGCCAACTTTGATACGGAATGGAAAACCTATGAAGGTACCGTTACCGTGGGAAGTGGCATGGCCAATGGTGGTAACGGAGGAGGTTTCCTGTCAATCGCCTTCAACCTCTCAACCGTTCGTGATGCAGAGGTTACCTACTACTTCGATAACATCTATGTGACTAAGATGATTCCTAAGGAGATACAGTGGACAGGTAACATGATTCCAAATGGCGACTGTGAGGCTGATGCTGACTTCGGATTCATCAAGACCGATTTCTGGAGAGATGAACATGAGGGTAATGTGTTCAGCTTCGTGGGTCGTGAGCCGGGTATTCCGGAAAATCCGTGTATTGAGAACGGTGTTGGCGTGGATGGCACTCGCGGTGTGGCTGTTCATAGTGTGGCTGACGCTGTAAACGAGTATGACACCCAGTTCTTTATCACCTCTACACATAAGTTCCAAGAAGGGGAGCATGTGATTATCAAGTTTGATTATAAGAGTGATGATGAAACCAAAGTTACTGTTCAGTGGCATGCTCTTCCAGGTGACTATATTGATTGGCAAGGTCCTGGTGTGAGTGGAAATAGCATTAGTTTTAGTCCTGAATGGCAGCACTATGAGAAGGAAATCGTTATCTCATCTGCGGCTTCCGGTGGTGGAACCTGTCAGACACTTGCCTTTAACCTGAATGAGAATAAGACACTTGCCACTACCTTCTACTTCGATAATATCGAGATGTATATCGACACAGACTTTGCAAGTGATGAAGACTGGAACTTAATTGAGAAGGTGATGGCCGGACCGCCTGCTCCTCAGGCTACTTGGACCGTGGCTGGTAACTTCCTGGCTAACCAGTGGAATCCGGAGGATGCTACCAACGATATGACACTCGGTGAAGATGGTACCTATACCCTCGTGGTGAAGGATGTAACCCTGGAGAAGGGTGCGAACTATGAGTTCAAGGTGGTGAAGGATCATGCATGGGATGAAGCTTATCCAAGCGAGAACTATGTGTTCACCGTGGAGGAGACCGCTATCTATACCGTGACCATTACCTTCAATGCCGAGACACAGGCTATCAATGTAACCACCGAGAAGACGGGTGATGTAACCGTTATTCCTGAAGCAACCTGGACCGTTGCTGGTAGCTTCCTGGCTAACCAGTGGAATCCGGAGGATGCTGCTAACGATATGACACTCGCCGAAGATGGCAGTTATACCCTCGTGGTGAAGGATGTGACCTTGGAGAAGGGTGCGAACTATGAGTTCAAGGTGGTGAAGAATCATGCATGGGATGAGGCTTATCCAAGCGAGAACTATGTGTTCACCGTGGAGGAGACCGCTATCTATACCGTGACCATTACCTTCAATGCCGAGACACAGGCTATCAATGTAACCACCGAGAAGACAGGTGACGTGGCTGTTATTCCTGAAGCAACCTGGACCGTTGCCGGTAACTTCGTAGGCAGCTCATGGAATCCTGAGGATGCTTCCAACGACATGACCTTGGAGGGTGACCTCTATACCTTGGTGAAGACCGATGTAACCCTGGAGAAGGGTACAAGTTATGAGTTCAAGGTAGTGAAGGATCATGCATGGACCGTGGCTTATCCAAGTGACAACTATACCTTCACCGTGGAGGAGACCGGTATCTATACCGTAACCATTACCTTCAATGCTGAGACACAGGAGATCAATGTAACCACCGTGAAGACGGGTGAGGCAGGACCTGTTGAGCATACTTATAGCGTGATGGGTACCTTAGGTGGCGACAGCTGGACTGTTGACAACGACATGACTAAGGGTGAGGATGGTATCTATACCATTACCTTCGACGATGTGGCTGCTGGTAACTATGAGTTCAAGGTTCGCGTGGATCACGACTGGAGCGTATCATATCCTGGAAGCAACTATCAGCTTACTGTTGATCAGGATGGCTCTAAGGTGGTGATTACCTTCAACGAGGAGACCAAGGAGGTGAACGCTACTGTTACTGCTCCTACAGGTATCGCTAACATCAAGGCTGAGGCTGCACAGGGTAAGCTGTACAACGTGGCTGGTCAGAAGGTTGGCGCTAACTACAAGGGCATCGTGATTGTGAACGGCAAGAAGGTGCTGATGAAGTAAAAACTAGAAAACCAGAAATACTAGTGGTACTAGTAGTGCTAGTTATACTAGTTTCAATAAGTTAAGGGGGCCGAATTAGGCCCCCTTAACTTATATTAACGCATCTCGGCCTCAAAGTATTGATAATAGATAAAAAAGTATTAATATTTCTGTAAAAAATTCAGTACTTTTGTACCCAGTTGGAACAACATCAACTACAAACATAACCTAAATGATGAAGAAGAGTATTGTATTATTACTGCTAGTGATGAGTATGCTACCCCTGAACGCACAAATCAGGGGTAGCGAAATTACCGTGATGGTAACACCTGATCATCAGGACTGGACTTATCGAGTGGGGGAGACCTGTCGTTTCACCGTGAGCGTATTGCGGTCGGGTACCTTGATCGACAATGCGCTGGTGGATTTCGAGGCGGGTCCTGAGATGTATCCCGAGATGAAGAAGACCGGCGTGGTACTCAAGGACGGTACGATGAAACACCAGGGTACGATGAAGGTGCCAGGGTTCTACCGACTCAGTGTGACTGCCCATGTGAATGGGAAGGACTACAAAGGGGCATGCGGTGCTGCGTTCTCACCGGAGCAACTGCAACCATCGACCGTGATGCCGAATGATTTCCAACAGTTCTGGCAGGGAGCGATTGCTGAGGCGCGGAAGACCGACCTCAATCCTACCAAACGACTGCTGCCGGAGCGTTGTACCAAGGATGTGAATGTGTATGAGGTGTCGTTCAATAATATCCTGCCAAACTACCGTACCTATGGCATTCTCTGCGTACCAGTGGATAAAGAAAAGGATCCTGCGAAAGCGGGGAGGTATCCTGCCTTGCTGCGGGTTCCCGGGGCCGGCGTGCGGCCCTATGGCGGCGATGTCTATACAGCTTCGCAAGGAGCCATCACCTTGGAGATCGGTATTCACGGGATTCCTGTGACCATGGACCAGAAGGTATATGATGATATCTATAGCGGGGCACTCACGGGCTACTGGGAGTTTAATATGGACAACCGCGATAAACATTATTATAAAAGAGTAATCGTTGGCTGTATCCGAGCACTCGACTATATAGAGCAGTTCACTCCATGGAATGGTAAGGAGATGGGCGTGACGGGTTCTTCTCAAGGTGGTTTCCTCTCCCTGGCCACAGCGGGTCTCGACCAGCGCATCACCTTCTATGCACCGGTGCATGCTGCGCTGTGCGATCATACCAACTCCCTGAAGGGTGTTGCTTGCGGGTGGCCACATTATTTCTACGGAAGCAAAAAGCAAGAAGCAAGAGGCAAGAAGTCAACCCCGACCCTCCCAAAGGAAGGGAGCGAGGAGAAGCGAATCGAGGTGTCGCGCTATTATGACGGTATCAACTTCGCACGGTTGATCACGGATCAGCAGCAGGGTTGGTTCTCGTTCGGATACAATGATGATGTGGTGCCGCCCACCACGGCATGGGCAACCTATAACACCGTGAAGGGTCCTAAGACCATCTCTCCCTACCAGGCCACCTGGCACTTCTGGTTCCAGGAGCAGTGGGATGAGTGGGAGAAGTGGCTGCTGAAGCAGATGGGCCACCCCTAACCCCTCCATGAGGAGGGGGACGTTCGAGGAAGGAGGAAGGACGAAGGAGGAACTTTTGGAGCAGCGAGAGCCAAAGATGCTGGCATCAATTTGGCCGAGTCGCGACAAAAGTCAACGAAGTTAAGGAGAAGTGATTCGTGGAGTGTGGAATGTGGAATGTGGAGTGAGAATACCACTGAGATGTCGTTTGCTCGTTATCCCGTGATCCCGTTATTACGTTAATACGACATTCCGCGCCAACGACCTGGCGTAAGCCGACAAAGAATCACGCCAGGGCTTTGATGCCCTGAGCGTACCTTAATGAACGAGCGACGAGAAGGAGCGGTTGAGCCTCCCCATATAGGGGGAGGATGGGAGAGGGTGGATGTCTCTTTTGCCTCTTTTCTCTGCGCCAGAGAAAAAGAGGGATTGTTAAGATAAAAAAATAAAATATGAAAATGTATTTTTTATTAGCGGCAGCAACATTTGCGATGCTCGCCTGCACAACGACAAAGAATGCGGAGCCGGAGAAGACAGGGGCTCAACAGTTATTCGAGCGACTGGATTCGCTCCGTCAGAAAGGCTATATGTTCGGTCATCAGGATGACCCGATGTACGGTCTGACCTGGGAATACGATAAGGACAGTAGTGATGTGAAGAACGTGTGCGGCGACTACCCCGCCGTGATGGGCTTCGAACTGGGCGGTATCGAGATGGCCGACGCCAAGAGTCTGGACAGCGTACCGTTCACCCGTATCACCGAGGAGGTGATCAACCATTACCAACGCGGTGGTATCATCACCCTGAGCTGGCATCCGCGGAACCCTCTCACCACCATCGAAGGGGGAGGAAATGCAGGACAGAAGTTCCCGGAGGGAACGGCATGGGATGTGACCGATTCTACAGTGGTGAAGAATATCCTGCCCGGTGGAACCAAATATGAGCTGTTCCAGACATGGATGCAGCGCCTGAGCGACTTCCTCGCTACCCTGAAGACCGCCGACGGGAAGAAGATCCCCATCCTCTTCCGTCCTTGGCACGAGAATACGGGTTCCTGGTTCTGGTGGGGTGAGAAACTCTGCACAGCCGAGGAATATAAGGCGCTGTGGAATATGCTGCAGGATAAGCTGAATGCCGATGGCTTCGACAACCTGCTCTGGGCGTATTCTCCGGGTATGGCTGCCGATCTGAATGCCGAGAAATACCTGGAGCGCTACCCGGGTGATGACCGTATCGGAATGGTGGGCATCGATGGCTATCAGTGGGGGAACAAAGAGGACTTTGTGGCTCAGCTGGACCAGAACCTCGCCATGCTCACGCAGTTTGCTGCCGACCATGGGAAGATTCCTGCCTTGACGGAGTGCGGACTGAAGAACCTGACGGATCCTACCTGGTGGACATCCACGCTTACGCCGGTGCTCGACAAGCATGCCATCAGCTATTTCCTCGTATGGCGTAACTATAAGAAGGAGTGGTTCGGACCGGCACCGTCGAAACCCGATGCCCCGTACTTCAAGGAGATGTATGCCAAAGAGAACGTGTTGTTCCTGAAAGACATTTCTCAAGATTAAACATTAAAGATTAAACATTAAACATTAAAGATTAAAGATTAATAGTCATCCTATTAAGCCCATTAAGCCCATTAAGCCCATTAAGCCCATTATTTCCATTCTAAAAATGACTTTCCAAGATAAACTATCAGCCCTGCGCGCCCATCATGAGGCGCTGCTGTCTAAAAAGAACGAACCCGTGGAGTGGGGGAACGGTATCTACGATAAATACAAAAACCCTATCCTTACGGCTGAGCATACTCCCCTGGAGTGGCGGTACGATTTCAACGAGCACGACAACCCGTATCTGATGCAGCGCATCATGATGAACGCCACCCTGAACAGCGGAGCCATCAAGTGGAACGACAAGTATCTGCTGGTGGTGCGCGTGGAGGGAGCCGACCGTAAGTCGTTCTTTGCCGTGGCTGAGTCGCCTAACGGTATCGATAACTTCCGTTTCTGGGAGGAGCCGATTACCATGCCTGAGGATGTGGTGCCCGCCACCAATATTTATGACATGCGCATCACACAGCATGAGGATGGCTGGATCTACGGGGTGTTCTGCGCTGAACGGCATGATGACACGCAACCGGGGAACCTGAGTGCGGCAACGGCCACGGCAGGTATCGCCCGTACCAAGGACTTAAAGACGTGGGAACGACTGTCCGATTTGAAGTCGCGTTCGCAGCAGCGTAACGTGGTGCTCCACCCGGAGTTCGTGGATGGGAAGTATGCTTTCTATACCCGTCCGCAGGATGGTTTCATTGATACGGGTTCGGGCGGTGGCATCGGCTGGGCGCTGGTGGATGATATCACCCATGCCGAGGTGAAAGAGGAGAAGATCATCAATGCGCGTCACTACCATACCATCACGGAGGTGAAGAACGGTGAGGGTCCGCACCCCATCAAGACACCCAAGGGCTGGCTGCATCTGGCGCATGGCGTGAGAGCCACGGCCGACGGTCTGAGATACGTATTGTATATGTATATGACGGCACTGGACGATCCTACGAAGGTGATTGCCCAGCCGGGCGGCTTCTTCATCGTTCCCGAGGGTGATGAGTACTTAGGCGATGTGATGAACGTGGCTTTCTCGAATGGCTGGATTGCCGATGACGACGGGAAGGTGTTCATATACTATGCCTCGGCAGATACCCGCATGCATGTGGCTACCTCGACCATCGACAAGCTGATCGACTATTGTATGAACACCCCGCAGGACGGTCTGACGACAGGGGCCTCTGTGGAAACCATCAAGAAACTCATTAAAAAGAATCAGAATAATGGCTAGTCTAAAAGAAAAAATCGGTTACGCATTAGGTGATGCGGCTGCCGGAGGTATTACGTGGAAGGTGATGTCGATTGCTTTCCCTTTGTTCTTCACCAATGTGTTCGGTCTGACCGTGGCTGATACGGCCACGCTGATGCTCGTGGCACGTATGTTCGATGTGGTGACCGACCCGCTGATGGGATCGTTGGCCGACCGTACCCAGAGTCGTTGGGGAACGTATCGTCCGTGGCTCATCTTCGGTGCGATACCCCTCGGACTCATCTTCGCGCTGTTGCTGTACACCCCCGACTTCGGTCCGGTGGGTAAGCGAGTCTATGCCTACACGCTCTATCTGCTCATGATGGCCATCTACACGGCTGTCAATGTGCCCTACGGATCACTGCTGGGTGTGATGACGGCTGATGACAACGAGAAGAACCAGTTCTCCAGCTTCCGCATGGTGGGTGCCTACGCCATGGGTTTCATCACCTTGCTGTCGTTCCCGTATCTGCAGAAGCTGGTGGGTGGTACTCCCGCCCATCAGTATGCTGTGTTAGGTGCCTCGTTAGGTGCCCTGGCCACCATCATGACACTGGCCTGCGGCTTGCTCACGAAGGAGCGTCTGAAGCCCGTTCGGGCAGAGAAGTTCTCGTTCAAGCCCTTTGCCGACCTGTTCAAGAACAAACCGTGGATTTACCTGACACTCATCGGTATCTGCACGAACTTCTTCAACGGCTTCCGTTACGCTGTGGCCGGTTACCTGATGGAATACTGTCTGCATGGTGATGTCACCGTAAGCGGTCTGATCATCAACTACACGGTGTTCATGACCTTCGGAGAGGTGACCTGTATGATCTTCGGCGGACTGTCGCCTAAATTCACCGAGTGGGTGGGGAGCAAGCGCAAGGCGTTCTCCATCGCTGCCATCATCTGCGCCATCACTTCGGTGGCCTTCTTCTTCGTTCCCATGGATCCTGCCTATATCTGGGTGCTCATCGCTATCGTGGTACTGACATCAGTAGGTGTGGGTCTTTATTCACCACTGCTGTGGTCGATGTATGCCGACGTGGCCGACTATGCCACGGAGAAGAACGGAACATCATCCACGGGATTGATCTTCTCGTCGGGTACTATGGCACAGAAGTTCGGAACGGCTATCTCTGGCTCATTGGTGGCGCTGCTATTAGGCATCGCCGGCTTCTATTCCGGTACGGATGCCAACGGACAGACTGTTGTTACCATTACCGATATGGAATCAGTGCGTTCCATGACATGGGCCCTGTTCTCCATCTTCCCCGCTGTCATTGTCCTGATCATGCTCTGGCTGCTGTATAAGTATCCGATTAAGAAGTAATTTGTCCCCCGAAGGGGGATTCTTCGAGGAGTGTGGAGTGTGGAATGTGGAATGAGATATGTTTCAAGTACAGGTGATTTGATAATGAATACTGTATCTCAGTACTATTCTCATTCCACACTCCACACTCCACATTCCACAAAATAAATACCCAAATGAACGAAAAAATCAAAAATTTGAAACTGGAGGTGCGGGATGTGCTGGAGAATAACATCCTGCCCTTTTGGATGGATAAGATGATCGACCAGGAGCATGGTGGTTTCTACGGTCGTATCGACGGGAAGGGTGTGCTGCACCCCGAGGCAGAGAAGGGTGCCATCCTCAACGCCCGCATCCTTTGGGCGTTCTCGGCCGCGTATAGAGTGCTTCTCCTTCCTCGTATACAAGAAACGGCCCATCGGGCCTACGAGTATTTCATCGACCACTTCATCGACCATGAATACGGGGGCGTGTATTGGAGCGTGGATTATCTGGGAAATCCCTTGGATACCAAGAAACAGTTCTATGCCATCGGCTTCGCCATCTACGGTCTTTCGGAATATGCACGGGCCACGGGCGACAGGGAAGCGTTGGAATATGCGCTTGATCTATACGACTGTATTGAGGAGCACGCGTTCGACAAAGAGTACAACGGCTACATCGAAGCCTGCACAAGAGAGTGGGGCGTGATAGAAGACATGCGCTTGTCGGAACTGGATGCCAACTACCCGAAGTCGCAGAACACCCACTTGCATATCATTGAGCCTTATACCAATTTGCTGCGATGTTTGAAGGAACTGCATGCAAAGGAGTCGTGCGATTATGTGCCGGTGATTGGATCGGTTATACCCATGGGCATCAGTATTCCTGTGGAAACCATCGTTCAGGTGGAGTCATCTTTGCGTAACCTCATCGATATCTTCACCGATAAAATCCTGAACCCACAAACCCACCACCTCGATCTCTTCTTTGAGAACGACTGGACTCGCGGGGCTGGTCATCTGGAGAGCTACGGACACGACATTGAGTGCTCGTGGCTGTTGCACGAGGCAGCATTGGTGTTAGGCGATCAGAAAGTATTGAAGAAGGTGGAGCCCATCGTACAGATGGTGGCCAAGGCGTCGGAGAAAGGATTACGTCCTGACGGAAGTATGATCCATGAGGCCAACCTGGATACGGGTCATGTGGACGATGACCTGCACTGGTGGGTACAGGCGGAGAATGTGGTGGGCTGGCTGAATATCTACCAGTATTTCGGAGATGAGGATGCGCTGGAAAAAGCACTCCGCTGCTGGGAGTATATCAAGAAGAACCTGATTGACTACCAGAGCGGAGAGTGGTATTGGAGTAGGCATGCTGACGGAACCCTAAACACCGTCGATGACAAGGCCGGGTTCTGGAAATGTCCGTATCACAACAGCAGAATGTGCCTGGAGATTATCGAGCGATAGCCTTGATATCCCGGAACTGCGACCACGGGTTCTTGGGATCGGAACGATAAGGCGTGGGGTTCGGAACATAAAGGATGCCTTCATGAATGACTGACTTCGGGAAGGTGTCCTTTTTGATTTTCGGTGGTGTACCGCTGCGCATGAAGACGGTCATCAGACTGCTGCAGTTCTCAAACACATCACCGCCCATCTCCTTCACGCTGTTGGGGATATCGATGCTCTCTATCGATGAACAGCCGTGGAATGCCTGGTTGGCAATGCTTTTGACGGATGTGGGGATGGTGATATCGATTAAGCTACCGCAGTTCTTGAAACAATAGGAGGTGATCTCCTTGATGCCATTGGGGATGTTGACGGTTTTCAGGTTGGAGCAGTCCTCAAAGGCACTGGTACCGATACTCCTTACGGAGTTGGGAATGCTGATGGTCTCCAGACTGGTGCATCCCTTGAAGGCATCATGGGTGATGCTTGTGATGGAGGTGGGGATATATACTTCCTCCAGACTGGTACAGCCTTCGAAGATGCTGTTGGCGATGTTGTCCATGCTGGTGGTGAAGGCGAAACGCTTCAGGGAGGTGCAGTTCTTGAACGCCACCCATCCAATGGCCTTCACGCTGTTGGGCAACTCAATCTCCTCGAGTGCGGAGCAGTCCTGGAATGCCGAATAGCCGATCTTATCCAGGAACCGGGGGAGGATGACGTCCTTCAGACTGGTGCAGCCCTGGAACAGACTATATGCCAAGGAGGTGACACCGCTGGGTAACTCAATCCTTTCCAAAGCAGTGCATTTCTTGAAGGCACCATGACCGATGCTCTTGATGCTTGCAGGGAGATAGACATCTGTCAGGGCAGAACAACCGGAGAAAAGGTTGAAGGGCAGATCGAGAACGCTCTCGGGAATACTGATGGATGTGAGACCAGTACAGTTCTCAAAAGCACCCGCACCGATTTTCGACACGGTGCTGGGAATGGTGATGGAGGTCATCGAGGCACAGTCCTTGAACGCGCCACCGTCGATCTCTTCCACATAATAGGTCACACTGTCTTCGGTGAACTTGTTCGGGATTTCTACATCACCCGAGTAGAGATTCTTTCCGGCAATCACCTTGGCTTTGTTGTTCTTGGCATTCAGTGCGTAGTTGATGCCATCGACGATGGCCTTGGTGGCTTTCTTGGGGGATTTGGATGCTTGGGTTATCTGCCTGGCTTCCAACACTGTGCAGCACATAAGCGCGAAAACCATGATCCATGTTTTCTTTCTGTAGTTCATATCCTTGTCAATTTTATGTTCGAAACATTTGTGCAAAAATAAGGAAAAAATGCGGATTCGCCAATAATTTCCAATATTTATTATCATTTATTGCAAAATAATTGTTACCTTTGCAGACGCTTTTAAACGATGATGCTAACAAGCATAATAATTATCAGTTAAATAATATATGTATTTTACTTTGTTGATTACCGTTATCATAACGGCCATAACACTGGTTGCGGCAGCTTACGTCATAGCCAAGTTGATCGGTCCGCGTTCATACAACAAGGTGAAAGGAGAACCGTATGAGTGTGGTATACCAACACATGGCTCATCCTGGCTCCCTGTCAGTGTAGGCTTCTACCTGTTCGCCATCTTGTTTCTTATGTTCGATGTGGAGACCGTGTTTCTGTACCCCTGGGCAGTGGTCGTGAAAGAATTCGGTGCAATGGCTATCTTCAGCATCGGATTCTTTTTGTTGGTACTAGTATTTGGCTTGGCTTACGCTTGGCGGAAAGGAGCACTGGAATGGAAATAAAGCCGAAAATCAAGAGTATTCCCTACGAGGAGTGGAACGACAATGCCTCGTTGGAGAAGCTGGTTGACGAGCTCCATGAGGGAGGCGTCAACGTGGTTACCGGATCGCTCGACAAGTTGATCAACTGGGGACGTGCCAACTCCCTGTGGTCGCTTACCTTCGCTACATCTTGCTGCGGTATCGAGTTCATGGCCTGTGGCTGTTCCCGATATGACTTTGCACGCTTCGGCTTCGAGGTGACACGTAACTCACCACGTCAGGCCGACCTGATTATGTGTGCCGGTACGATTACACATAAGATGGCACCTGCCCTGAAACGTCTCTATGACGAGATGGCTGAGCCGAAATATGTCATTGCCGTGGGTGGCTGCGCCATCAGCGGCGGTCCGTTCAAGTCGAGCTACCATGTAGTGAAGGGCATCGAGGAGATCGTGCCCGTGGATGTGTTCATTCCCGGCTGTCCGCCGCGTCCTGAGGCCATCATGTATGGTATGATGCAGCTGCAGCGCAAGGTGAAGATCGAGAAGTTCTTCGGTGGGGTGAACCATAAGCAGACCAAAGAAGAACGTGAACTGGGCGTATCTAACTCGGAACTGACAGCACGTCAGCTGGGCGATCATCGCCGCGAGCCGATTGTGGTGACAGATGTGCCACAGGAGTTTATCAATGAGTTGAAAGAAACTAGTGAAACTAGCAAATCTCAGGAGGGCCAGGCATGAAATTAGATTTTCTATCTTTTAGCTTTGATCAGTTTGCCACAGAGATGGCAAACCTGAAAGACCAGAAAGGCTTTGACTACCTGGTAACCATTGTAGGCGAGGACTTCAGTAAGACACCGGATTATCAGTCGGGTGAGCCTGCCCTGGGATGTATCTATATCCTGGAGAATACCCAGACGCATGAGCGTTGCTCCGTTAAGATGATGGCCCGTACACAGGTCTGTGGCGACGGAATGTCATCCAACGGAACGGGTGATACCGACGGTCAGCAGGTTCCGTTTATTCCAACCGTATCCCATATCTGGCGCGTAGCCGATCTGCTGGAGCGTGAGGTATATGATTTCTATGGCATCGTATTCCTCGGTCATCCCGACATGCGACGCCTGTTCCTGCGTAGTGACTTCAAGGGATTCCCCTTCCGCAAGGACTGGGAGTTCAACGATAAGTACACCCTCGAGGATGATGTAGAGCCTGATTACGGATTGGAGTATTACCTCGACAAGGACGGTGTACTGCAGTCGAAGAAGAACAGACTCTTCACCGCTGATGACTATGTGATCAACATCGGTCCGCAGCATCCCTCAACGCATGGTGTGCTCCGCTTGCAGACCGTGCTCGACGGTGAGACCGTGAAGCGTGTGTATCCGCATCTGGGCTATATCCACCGTGGTATCGAGAAGATGTGCGAGAGCTATACATACCCACAAACCCTTGCTTTAACTGACCGTCTTAACTACCTGAGTGCCATGATGCACCGTCATGCACTGGTAGGAGTGATTGAAGAGGGATTGGGCGTGGAGCTGACCGACCGTATCAAGTACATCCGTACCATCATGGATGAGCTGCAGCGACTGGATTCACACCTGTTGTATGTGGGCTGCTGCGCTCAGGATATGGGTGCGCTGACCGCCTTCCTCTATTCGATGCGCGACCGTGAGCATGTGCTCAACTGCATGGAGGAGACGACGGGTGGACGACTGATTCAGAATTATTATAGAATAGGTGGACTGCAGGATGATATCGATCCGAACTTCGTGAAGAACGTGAAGGATCTCATCAAGTATATGAAGCCCATCATTCAGGAGTATGTGGATGTGTTCGGTGATAACATCATCACCCACAAGCGCTTTGAGAAGGTAGGACCGATGAGCAAGGAGGATTGTATCTCGTATGCCGTGACGGGTCCTGCAGGACGTGCTTCCGGCTGGGAGAACGATGTGCGCAAGAACCATCCGTATGATATGTACAACCAGGTGGAGTGGGAGCAGATTACCATGACGGGCTGCGACACCATGGACCGTTATACCTGTCATATCCGGGAGATGTACCAGAGTCTGCACATCATCGAGCAGCTCATCGACAATATCCCTGCAGGTGACTTCTACATCAAGCAGAAGCCGATCATTAAAGTGCCTGAAGGACAGTGGTACTACTCGGTGGAGGGTGCCAGCGGTGAGTTCGGTGTCTATCTCGACTCTTGTGGCGACAAGAGTCCGTACCGTTTGAAGATGCGCCCCATGGGCCTGTCTCTGACGGGTGCGCTCGACCCGATGTTGCGCGGACAGAAGATTGCCGACCTGGTGGCTACGGGTGCCGCTATCGACTTCGTGATTCCTGATATCGACAGATAAGGTTATTGGACTATTTGACCATTTCACGATTTGACAATGGTGAGATGGTATAATCGTAAAATTGTAAAATAAACAAGATGTTTGACTTTTCAATAGTTACACAATGGTTTGACCACTTGCTCAGGTTCACTTTGGGACTGGGTGACTTCTGGTCGATCCTGATTGAATGTGTGCTGGTGGGCGTGCTCATCCTGACAGCCTATGCGCTGATTGCCATCGCACTGATCTTCATGGAGCGTAAGGTGTGTGCTTACTTCCAGTGCCGATTGGGTCCGATGCGTGTGGGCTTCTGGGGATTGCTGCAGGTGTTTGCCGACGTACTGAAGATGCTCATCAAGGAGATCTTCTTCGTGGACAAGGCCGATAAGTTCCTGTATATCGTTGCTCCGCTGCTGGTAATCATCGGTTCGGTGGGTGCCTTCTCGTTCCTGCCGTGGAACAAGGGCGCAGTGATCCTCGATTTCAATGTGGGCGTGTTCCTGCTGACCGCCATCTCATCCATCGGCGTGGTGGGTATCTTCCTCGCCGGATGGGGTTCTAACAATAAGTATTCGGTGGTGTCGGCCATGCGTGGTGCCGTACAGATGATCTCGTATGAGATGTCACTCTGTCTGTGTCTGATCACGGCGGTCATCCTGACGGGTACGATGCAGGTGAGCGGTATCGTGGAGTATCAGACCGGTCCGTGGAACTGGTTGATATTCAAAGGTCATATACCTGCGCTCATTGCCTTCTTCGTGTTCCTGATTGCAGGAAACGCCGAGGCAAACCGCGGACCGTTTGATATGGCGGAGGCAGAGAGTGAGCTCACAGCCGGTCATCACACGGAGTATTCAGGTATGGGCTTCGGCTTCTTCTACCTGGCTGAGTTCCTCAACCTCTTTATCATCGCTGGTATCGCCGCCATGGTGTTCCTCGGTGGATGGGCTCCTATAAATATAGGTATAGAGGGCTTCGACAAGGTGATGAACTACATCCCCGGTATTGTATGGTTCATGGGTAAGGCCTTCGCTTTGGTATGGTTGCTCATGTGGATCAAGTGGACTTTCCCCCGTCTGCGTATCGACCAGATCCTGAAGCTGGAATGGAAGTATTTGATGCCGCTGGCACTGTTGAACTTAGTTGTGATGACAGTTATCGTGGCCATGAAGTGGTATTTCTAAAAGATCCTAGTAACCCTAGTTAATCTAGTAATCCTAGTATATTATAAAATGGAAAAAGAACAATCATATTTCGGAGAGATCGGGCACGGACTCAAGACGTTGGCTACCGGTATGAAGGTAACCTGGAAGGAATACTTTAAGGACTTCTTCACCAATAAGTCAACCGAGCAGTACCCCGAGAACCGTAAGACTACCCTCCATGTGGCCCAGCGCCATCGCGGACGATTGGTCTTCAAGCGTAACGAGGACGGCAGCTATAAGTGTACGGCTTGTACGCTGTGTGAGAAGACTTGTCCGAACGGGACCATCAAGATTGTGGCTCACATGCAGGAGGATCCTGAGACAGGGAAGAAGAAAAAGGTGTTGGATGACTATCTGTACGACTTAGGTGACTGTATGTTCTGTCAGTTGTGTACCAATGCATGTAACTTTGATGCCATCGAATTCACCAACGATTTCGAGAATGCCGTGTTCGACCGTAGTAAGCTGGTGCTGCACCTTGACAAAGAGGTGTATCAGGGCGGCTCGTTGCCTAACCTGCTGGACGGCGGTGCTGAGTGGAAGGTTGGTACGTTTAACACAAAGAAGTAGATTATGAGTAACATGATAGTGTTTTGTATCCTCGCTGTCGTCATCCTGGCATCTGCTGTGATGTGCGTGACGACCAAGCGGATCATGCGGGCAGCTACGTTCCTGCTGTTCGTGTTGTTCGGTATCGCGGGAATCTATTTCCTGCTCGACTATACGTTCCTCGGTGCGGCTCAGCTGAGTGTCTATGCCGGTGGTGTGACGATGATCTATATCTTCGCCATCCAGCTGGTGAACAAGCGCACCCTGCAAGGACTGGTAGAGCGCATGAAGGGAAGTAGGGTGGTGTTCGGAGCCCTCGCAGCCCTGATCGGTCTGGCCACCGTCGTAGTGGTATTCCTGAAGAACCAGGTAATCAATAACTTTGCCGCAATGGCCGACTCAGAGGTGTCGATGGACACGATCGGTAGGTCGTTGGTAAGCTCAGACAGGTTTGGCTATGTGCTCCCGTTCGAGTTCATCTCCGTCTTCCTGCTGGCTTGTATCATCGGTGGTATTGTCATTTCAAGAAAGGAGTAGAGTATGGTACCAGTAGAATGTTTCTTTGTGCTGAGTGCACTGTTGTTTTTCATTGGCGTGTTCGGGTTCATCACCCGTCGTAACCTGCTTGCCATGCTGATCTCCACGGAGCTGATCCTCAATGCGGTGGACATCAACTTCGCGGCATTCAACCGTATCTTGTATCCCGGTGAACTGGAAGGATTCTTCTTCACCTTGTTCGCCATTGGTGTGGCTGCTGCTGAGACCGCCGTTGCTGTGGCTATTATTATTAATGTGTATCGCAATTTCCATAGTGATAGCGTGAACAGCATTCAAGAATTGAAGAATTAAAGAATTAAAGAATTGAAGTAAGCGTATTGTCTATATGGAATATAGTTATGTATATTTAATTCTTCTGCTGCCGCTGATCTCGTTTATCATACTGGGACTGGCGGGCATGAAGATGTCGCATAAGACGGCGGGTATTATCGGAACCCTGTCGTTGGCTGTCGTAACGGTGCTGAGCTATTATACGGCCATCGAGTATTTCCTCGTGGCTGGTCGTGACGCGGCAACGGGTATGTATCCGGTGATCACACCGTTCGACTTCACGTGGCTCGACTTCGGAACGATTAACGGGGTGCAGCTGCTGTTTACTTTGGGCTTCCGTTTGACACCCATCTCGGTGATGATGCTCATCGTGATCTCGACAGTGAGTCTGATGGTACACATCTATTCGTTCGGTTACATGCATGGCGAGAAGGGCTTCCAGCGCTACTACGCGTTCCTGAGTCTGTTCTCTATGTCGATGCTCGGACTGGTGGTGGCTACCAATATCTTCCAGATGTATCTATTCTGGGAGCTGGTGGGTGTGAGCTCATACCTGCTCATCGGTTTCTACTATCCGTTGCAGGCTGCCGTGGCTGCTTCGAAGAAGGCCTTCATCGTGACACGCTTTGCCGACCTGTTCTTCCTCATCGGTATTCTGTTCTACAGCTACTATGTGGGAACGTTTAGTTTCGACCTGAATGCGATGCCTGAGCTGTCGGCCCGTCTTGACGGTGCCTACTGGCTCATGCCGATGGCCTTGTTCCTGATGTTCATCGGTGGTGCCGGTAAGAGTGCGATGTTCCCCTTGCATATCTGGCTGCCCGATGCCATGGAGGGTCCGACTCCTGTTTCCGCACTGATTCATGCTGCTACCATGGTGGTGGCCGGTGTCTATCAGGTGGCTTGTCTGTTCCCGATCTGGATTGAGTATGCTCCCGAAACCCTTCACTGGGTGGCTTATATCGCAGCCTTTACGGCCTTCTATGCTGCCAGCGTGGCCTGTGCACAGAGTGATATCAAGCGTGTGCTGGCCTTCTCAACCATCTCACAGATCGGTTTCATGTTGGTGGCTTTAGGTGTTTGTCTGCCCGACAGTGGTGCTACTTCCATGCCGATGACCGAGGCTTATGCTGATGAAGGGGGACTGGGTTACATGGCCAGTATGTTCCACCTGTTCACACACGCTATGTTCAAGGCTTGTCTGTTCCTCGGTGCAGGTTGTATCATCCACGCCGTGCACAGTAATGAGAAGAAATACATGGGTGGCTTGCGTAAGTATATGCCCATTACCCATTTCACCTTCCTCATCTCCTGTCTGGCTATCGCCGGTATCTGGCCGTTCAGCGGCTTCTTCTCGAAGGATGAGATCCTGGTAGCCTGCTATCATTTCTCCCCGGTGATGGGTATCATCATGAGTGGTATTGCTGCCATGACGGCTTTCTATATGTTCCGTCTGTACTACGTAATCTTCTGGGGTAAGAGTCATTACGAGAGTGAGCTGGCCAAGTATGAGGCATGTCCGGAGGGTCATGCTCCCCATGCCCCGCATGAGGCTCCTGCCACGATGTATATCCCGTTGATCGTGCTGGCTACCATCACCGTACTTTGCGGCTGGCTGCCTTTCGGTGAGTTCGTTTCTGCCAACGGCATCGGTTTCCATACGCACATCAACTGGCCGGTGGCTATCTCCAGTACGATACTCGCTCTCTGCGGTATCGGTCTGGCCACCTATATGTATAAGAACGAGGAGACACCTGTTGCCGATATGCTGGCAGCGAAGTTCCCCAAGCTGCATCGTGCAGCCTACAAGCGTTTCTATATGGATGAGGTATGGCAGTATTTCACGCACAAGATCGTGTTCCGCCTGTTCTCTTATCCCATTGCCTGGTTCGACCGCCACATCGTTGACGGAACATTCAACTTCATGGCTTGGGGTGCCAACGAGGCAGGTGAGAGTATCCGTCCTTGGCAGAGTGGTGATGTGCGCCAGTATGCTGTGTGGTTCCTCACGGGAACAGTGGCATTGGCATTGATTTTATTGGCTATATAAACTAGTATAACTAGTATTACTAGTACAACTAGTGTTACTAGCATATAAAAAACAATAGAAATGAGTATATTAAGTCTATTCGTTGTAATTCCCGCCCTGATGTTGCTCGGCCTCTGGCTGGCCCGCAACCTCAACCAGGTGCGTGGAGTGATGGTGGTAGGAGCCTCTTGTCTGCTGGCTCTCTCCATCTGGCTCACCATTTATTTCATCCAGCAGCGTGCAGCCGGTAATCAGGATGCGATGCTGCTCACGTATGCCGTTGACTGGTTCAAGCCGTTGAACATCAAGTATTCGGTGGGTGTTGACGGTATCTCGGTGGTGATGTTGCTCCTGTCGAGCATTATCGTCTTCACCGGTACCTTCGCCTCCTGGCAGCTGAAACCGCTCACCAAGGAGTATTTCCTGTGGTTCACCCTGCTTTCATCAGGCGTGTACGGCTTCTTCATCTCAGTGGATATGTTCACCATGTTCATGTTCTACGAGGTGGCGCTGATTCCGATGTACCTGCTGATCGGTGTATGGGGTAGCGGACACAAGGAGTATTCGGCCATGAAGCTTACGCTGATGCTTATGGGAGGTTCAGCCTTGCTCATCATCGGTATCTTAGGTATCTATTTCTTCAGCGGTGCCACCACGATGAATGTGAACGAGATTGCTGCCTTGCACAATATCCCTGTGGAGATCCAGAAGGTGTTCTTCCCCTTCATCTTCATCGGTTTCGGTGTGTTAGGCGCTCTGTTCCCCTTCCACACATGGTCACCCGACGGTCATGCCTCAGCGCCTACCGCTGTGTCGATGCTCCATGCCGGTGTGTTGATGAAGCTGGGAGGTTACGGCTGTTTCCGCGTAGCGATGTACCTCTTGCCTGAGGCTGCACAGGAACTGGCGTGGATCTTCCTGATCCTTACCACGATTTCTGTGGTGTATGGAGCCTTGAGCGCCTGTGTGCAGACCGACCTGAAATACATCAATGCCTATTCTTCGGTGTCGCACTGCGGATTGGTGCTCTTCGCCCTACTGATGATGACGAAGACCTCTTGTACGGGTGCGGTACTGCAGATGCTGTCGCATGGTTTGATGACCGCCCTTTTCTTTGCCCTCATCGGTATGATATACGGTCGTGCACACACGCGTGACATCCGCTACCTGGGCGGTCTGATGAAGATTATGCCGTTCCTGGCTGTGGGTTATGTCATTGCCGGTTTGGCCAACTTGGGTCTGCCGGGCTTCTCAGGCTTCATTGCCGAGATGACCATCTTCGTGGGCTCGTTTGCCAATGCCGATACGTTCCATCGCGCTTGTACCATCATCGCTTGCTGCTCTATCGTGGTTACGGCAGTCTATATCCTCCGTACCGTGGGCTTCATCCTCTTCGGTGATGTGAAGTACCCGCACTGCGACACGGTGAAACTCACCGATGCCACATGGGATGAGCGCGTGGCCGTAATCTGTCTGATTGCCTGTGTAGCCGGTCTGGGTTGCTTCCCACTCTGGGCCAGTCATGTCATCGACAATGGTGTGGCACCTATCCTTGATAACATTATGAATATCTCAGTAATAGCAGGAATGTAATATGAACTACGGACAATTTCTCTATATGGTACCGGAAGCCACACTGATGGCTATCCTGGTGGTGGCGTTCATCGCAGATTTCATCTCTTCGAAGCATGCTGAAAGGAAGTGGTTCAATCCGCTGATGTGTCTGCTGATGCTCGGACAGGTGGTTGTATCGTTCCTGCAAACCGATACCGTTCAGGCCTTCGGTGGTATGTATCGCGCCGTTCCGGCCGCTCATGTCATCAAGACCATCCTGGCTGCAGGAACATTGATCGTGATGATTCAGGCCCGTCAGTGGCTGCGTCGTCCCGACACCTCTTTCAAGGAGGGTGAGTTCTACATGCTCGTGGTTTCTACCTTGTTGGGTATGAACATGATGGTAAGTGCAGGACATTTCCTGATGTTCTTCCTCGGTCTGGAGATGGCATCCGTGCCCATGGCCTGTCTGGTGGCGCTCGACAAATACCGTCATCACAGTGCGGAGGCTGCTGCGAAGTATATTCTCACAGCTACCTTCTCAAGCGGTGTGATGCTCTATGGTATCTCGTTCCTCTATGGAGCCTTCGGTACGTTGTATTTCAGTGGCATGGCCACGAGTACAGCCTTTACACAGCATACCGCTTTGGTGGTGCTCGGACTGGTGTTCTTCTTCAGCGGACTTGGCTTTAAGATCTCGCTCGTACCGTTCCACTTCTGGACGGCCGACACCTATCAGGGTGCGCCAACCACAGTAACGGGTTATCTGAGTGTGGTTTCCAAGGGTGCTGCTGCCTTTGCGCTTTGTATCATCCTGATGCGTGTGTTTGCTCCTGTCGTTGAACAATGGCAGTATCTGCTCTATATAGTTATCATTCTGAGTATCACAGTGGCCAACCTCTTCGCCATCCGTCAGAGTGAACTGAAACGTTTCATGGCCTTCAGCTCCATCAGTCAGGCGGGATACATCATGCTGGCCGTGATAGGAAACAGTGTTACAGGCATTGCTGCCCTGTCGTATTATGTACTGGTGTATGTGGTGGCTAACCTTGCTGTGTTCACCGTGATCGGCGTTGTGGAAGAGAACAATGGCGGACGTACCGACATGGAGGCCTATAACGGGTTCTATCAGACCAATCCGAAGCTGTCGTTCCTGATGACAGTGGCATTGTTCTCCTTGGCCGGTATTCCTCCGTTTGCCGGTATGTTCAGTAAGTTCTTCGTATTTATGGCTGCCGCCGAACAAGGATCGTTCATGGCCTACTTCGTGGTGTTCATCGCCTTGGTAAATACCGTAGTGAGTCTTTACTACTACCTGCTCATCGTGAAGGCAATGTATATCAAGCAGACCGACAGTCCGCTGCCCACCTTCAAGAGTGATCTGAACACCAAGGTGGCGCTGGCACTCTGCACCGCAGGCATCATCCTCTTCGGTGTATGCAGCTACTTCTACAACTGGATATACACAACACTTTGATAAGTGATAAGTGATAAGTGAGAAGTGACAAGTGTGATTAGTTTTAGGTTATGTACATTGGGCTTTGTCCTGTTAACCTGTACCAAGTAGTAATCATACTTGTCATTTGTAACTTATCACTTGTAACTTATAACTAAAGCTTATTCTCTATAGAACCATCCCACTAATTTGTTCATCCATGGGATAGAGAAGCGGAACCAGCGGTATGTTCCTACTTCCTTCCCACCAAAGCTCAGGATGAAGTCGCGATATCGGTTCTTTTTGAAAGGTAATCCCACATCCATGAAATAGATATGCCACTTGTCGTGTTCATAGGCATGGGTGATGGCTTTCCAGATGGTGACAGCCGATGGATGTAGGGTAGGGTGACTCTTCCGTTTGGAAGCCATGTACCACAGATAGACATTGTTCCCGGAATAGACGCAACAGCTGCCGCCAATCACCTTGTTCTTATGTTTCGTTACAAACAGCCGACCGTTCCCGGTGGTATGCAGTAACTCGAATGTCTTCTTCGGCGGCAGGTAACGACGCACCTTCAGCGAGAAGAAACGACTGAGCAGATGGTAGAAACCGTTCATCTCCTCCTCGGTCTCCACCTCATGACTGCTTACCCCTGCCTCATGGGCATGCTCAATGCGCTGAAGGGTTTTCTCGTTGATGCGCTCCTGGGGTGATAGGGAATGCAGGGAGTTATGAATTTCCATCCATTGAACGGGGAAATAACCATTGTTGCGAAAAACCCTGTAGCCGAACATCTTATGACTCAAGTCGCTGAACTCGATGTACAGACACATCCGTCGGCGTAGCTTCCTCGTGATGGCCTTCAGCATGAGTTTGAAGAGCTCATCCTTATCCTCTCCTTCCGCATATTCACCCTCACCATATACCCGACCTTGAGAAAACAGATAGGGAGGGACCAGGGATCCACGACGGCGAAGCGTGGCAAGCATGTGGGCAACAACGGTGTCACCTCTTCTGACAACGACCATATATGGCAGCTGCCCCGGTGTCTTCTCGATGATACGGAAGAAATCGGTGCTATGGAAGAAACTGGCGCAGGTCATGTCTGGCAGTTCCTCGCTCTTGGCGACAATGCTCACACGCAATTCGTCGTTCATTGCGACAAAAGTAATAAAACTTTTTAAAAAGTGCAAGAGAAGGTGGATAATTAGTGATTTTTGTCTATCTTTGCATGAAAATCAACCAAGGAGAATCCTCCTTGTGAGTCAAATTTGTAGAGAAAAGGAATATGGAAGCATTTAAGGATTTGGTGCAGATGCGCCGCAGTCATAGAAAGTTCACCGAAGAGGAGATCAGTGCCGAGGATGTGCAACTGATTCTCCGCGCCGCTCTGATGTCACCCACCTCAAAGGGACAGCGTGGCTGGGAGTTCGTGGTGGTAGAGGATAAGATGGATATCGAGAAACTGTCGGATGCCAAGGATCTGGGTGGACAGTTCATCAAGGGCGCTCCGCTGGCCATCGTGGTACTGGGCGATCCGATGAAGAACGACTGCTGGGTGGAGGATGCGAGTATTGCCGCCATCACCATGCAGTACCAGGCTGAGGATCTGGGCTTGGGCTCTTGCTGGGCACAGATGAGGGGCCGCGGACTGAGTGACGGTACGAGTGCCGATACGGTGATCCGTGGTATCCTGGATATTCCTGAGAACCTGAACTGTCTGTGCGTCCTCGCCTTCGGTCATAAGGCCGATGAGCGCAAGCCGCAGAACGAGGACCGTCTGAAGTGGGAGAATGTGCATGTGAACAAATACTGATGTGTCATGATCAATTACGACTTGCGGAAAATACGTGCCATCATCTTTGATGTGGACGGTGTGCTGAGCGCCGAGACCATCACCTTGCACCCTAACGGCGAGCCGATGCGCACGGTGAACATCAAGGACGGCTATGCCATCCAACTGGCACAGAAGATGGGACTGCGTATCGTGATCCTTACCGGTGGTGCCACCGAGAGTGTCCGTAAACGCTATGAGCACTTAGGCGTGGAGGATATCTATATGAACTGTGCCGTGAAGATCAAGACATACGAGCAGTTCCTGGAGAAGTATGGCTTGAAGGACGAAGAGGTGATCTACATGGGTGATGATGTGCCTGATTATGAGATTATGAAACGCAGCGGCTGTCCGTGCTGTCCCTCAGATGCTTGTCCGGATATCAAGAGCATCTGTAGGTATATTAGCGACAAGAAGGGTGGCTACGGCTGTGCCCGTGATGTCATCGAACAGGTGTTGCGCGTTCAGGGCAAGTGGCTGTCGGATGCCAAAGCGTTTGGATGGTAACTTACAATTGAAAATTGAAAATTGAGAATTGAAAATTCTTCGCAAGCGAAGCGGCAGAACAGAGCGGAAAATTGAAAAATAGGAGATACATATTAGCAAGTAACAGTCCGAGGAGAAGAGAGCTGTTGGCAGGACTCGACCTTGATTTCGAGGTGCGGGTGCTGGCGGATATTGATGAGAGCTTCCCGTCGGATCTGCCTGTCGGTGAGGTGGCTGAGTATATCTCCCGCAAAAAGGCCGATGCCTACCGTTCCATGATCCATGATGATGAGCTGGTCATCACGGCCGATACCGTGGTTGTGGTGGATCAGGAGATTCTGGGGAAGCCCGAAGATGCCGATGATGCCCGTCGTATGCTTCGTTTGATCAGCGGCAGGGAGCATCAGGTGATTACAGGTGTTTGTCTTACCACCACAGAGAAGATCCGTTCCTTCTCGGTGAGTACCGATGTGGTCTTCAAACAACTGTCGGAAAGCGAAATTGATTATTACATCGAACACTATAAGCCCTTCGATAAGGCAGGGGCCTATGGTATTCAGGAGTGGATTGGTTATATTGGCGTAACCTCGTTGCACGGGAGCTACTTCAATGTAATGGGGCTACCCGTGCAACGAATCTATGCCGAACTGCAAAAGTTTTAGTATTCCGAGTCGTCGGCCACCTCAACAGCATCCAGGTCGAGGTCTTCCGGTGTCTCATCGAACGTCGTACGATAACTCTCCTCGGTGAGCTTGTCCTCATCGTAGTCGTCATCCTCGTCAGTATCGTTATAGTGGTCCTCGATCTCCGGCAGGTCCTCATCTTCCTCATTGGTGATGTCAATCTCTTCGTCTTCATCCACACCAAAGCGGGTACGAGGTCTTTCGATAATCTGTTTCTCCTTGGCGAAGATAGCCTCTACCCACAGACCCTTGGGAATCTCCAGTACCTCGAAGCCGTCGGCCACCTTCTTCTCGTACATTCCGCCAGGATTGTGCAGACGGTCCTTGGGCAGGGTGGTAGTACTTACATCGAAACCACTCTGGATGATATCCTGAATGCTCTGCGACAGAGAATCCCATCCACCGCCGAAGTTACGGTCGATTACCTCCATCAGCTTGGCTGCAGAGATATGACGGATATTCTCGTAGGTGAGATCGGTGACGCGCATGATAGGACGTTTCTTGATGGCCCACAGGTTCTTCTTGTTCTCATCCACGCGGATATTGCCCACCTTGAAGCCCCTTGCTTCGTATTTCTTGATGACCTCAGGCTTATCGATCTTGACCTCCTCCATGTCGAAGGCACTGCGAAGGATATCGATATAGTGGCGCATGTTCTCCTTTAGATCCGCATCTTTCTCGGCTGCCTCCCAGAGGCGGAACACATCGTTTTCCTGTAAATCCCAGACGTTGCTCTTATTCAGCGTCTTGAGGGTAAAAGCATTTTTATCAGTCTCTTTCATATAAATTACTTTAATATATTCTTACCTAAATATTACTGTAGGGTGAACGCATCCCTGTCGTTCAGCACCTTGAACTTGTTCCTGAAGGTGCGCAGACTCTCCATGTCGATCTCTGCCGTCAATGTCTGTGCCGTTGCTTCCTCACATTCTGCCATGGTCCTGCCACGGGAGTCGATAAAGGCGCTGTGACCGATGTAATGACAGTTCGGGTCATCACCCACACGGTTACAGCCAATCACATAACACTGGTTCTCGATGGCGCGGGCCCTGAGCAGGATATGCCACACCTCCTGTCGCGATTCAGGCCAGTTGGCCACGCAGATCATCGCATCGTAATCGCCTTGATAGCGTTCCCACACCGGGAAACGCAGGTCGTAGCAGGTTACCAGTAGGAACCGCGTTCCACGAAACGACACCACGGTACGTTGATTACCGGTCTGATAGTACTTGTCCTCACCGCCATATTGAAACAGGTGATGTTTGTCGTAGGTGGCCATCTTCCCATCAGGCTGCACGAAATACTGTCGGTTGAAGCACTGTCCTGCATCGTTCACGGCGAGACTGCCGCAGATAGCGGCATTTGTTCTCCCAGCCATCTCCTTCATCCATCTCAAGGCATTCGCAGCACTGTTCTCCGTCGGCATGACGTCGGTGATGAACCCTGTGCTCCACATTTCCGGAAGAATATAGAGGTCGGCTCCGGGTGCAGAAAGAATCATCTGCTCAGCGTTTGCCATGTTCTCCTCCGGTTTTGCCCATGCAATGTCGGTCTGCAGAAGCGTTATCTTCATCGTACGTGACTTTGTTATTCTTGGTGCAAAGATACGATTAAGCGAGAGAAATACAAAATAAATATGGATTTATTTTATTTTTATATCCGAGCGAAAGTATCTTCGGCGAAGCCAAAGTACGATTAAGCGAGAGAAATACAAAATAAATATGGATTTTATTTTGTCAAGCGCACTACTTTTTGTATCTTTGTCCGACGATATGGCACAACCGTTAGCTGAACGAATGCGCCCCAAGACGCTCGATGAGTACATCGGTCAGCGTCATCTGGTAGGGGAAGGGGCCGTCCTGCGTAAGATGATCGATGCAGGACGGGTGAGCTCTTTTCTGCTCTGGGGACCGCCGGGAGTGGGGAAGACCACCTTGGCGCAGATCATTGCGCACAAGCTGGATACACCTTTCTATACGTTAAGTGCGGTGACCAGTGGCGTGAAGGATGTGCGCGATGTGATTGAACGTGCCAAGAGCGGCAGGTTCTTCAACGAGGCGAGTCCGATACTTTTCATCGATGAGATCCACCGTTTTAGTAAGTCGCAACAAGACAGCTTGTTAGGTGCTGTTGAGAAAGGCATTGTCACCCTGATTGGTGCCACCACCGAGAATCCCTCGTTCGAGGTGATCCGCCCCCTGCTCAGTCGCTGTCAGCTCTATGTCCTGAAATCCTTGGAGAAAGACGATCTGCTGCAACTCCTGCATCGTGCCATTACCGAAGATGTGGAACTGAAGGAGCGTAAGATTGATGTCAAGGAAACAGGTGCCATCCTGCGCTATAGCGGTGGTGATGCCCGTAAACTCCTGAATATCCTCGAACTGGTGGTGGAGTCGGAGAGTGGTGATGTGGTGATTACCGATGAGCTGGTGGAGAACCGTCTGCAACAGAATCCCTTGGCTTATGACAAAGATGGGGAGATGCACTACGACATTATCTCTGCCTTTATCAAGAGTATCCGCGGGAGCGATCCCGATGCTGCTCTCTATTGGATGGCAAGGATGATCGAAGGGGGAGAGGATCCGCAGTTCATTGCCCGTAGAATGATAATCAGTGCCTCTGAGGATATCGGATTGGCCAATCCCAATGCGTTACTTCTCGCGAATGCTGCCTTTGATGCGGTGATGAAGATCGGGTGGCCTGAAGGACGCATCCCCTTGGCGGAATGTGCCGTCTATTTAGCTACTTCACCGAAGAGTAACAGTGCCTATATGGGCATCAACAGTGCCTTGGAACTGGTGAAGAATACGGGTAATCAGCCTGTGCCCCTGCATCTGCGCAATGCCCCCACTCAGCTGATGGCTGAATTAGGCTATAGCGATGGGTATAAGTATGCGCACGACTATCCTGGTAACTTCGTGGAACAGCAGTTCTTGCCTGACACGTTGAAGGACAAACGGTTATGGCATGCCCAGCACACCCCGTCGGAGGAAAAACTATACCAGCGGATGATTCAGTGTTGGGGGAAGCGGTTTGAGGACTAAAATTCTTTTTCGAAAAAAGTGAGGGAAAAATTTGGCGGTGTCGAAAAAACTGCGTACCTTTGCAACCGCAATTCGAAAATGAGTCGCAAAAAGGCTCCCTAGCTCAACTGAATAGAGCATCTGACTACGGATCAGAAGGTTGTGGGTTTGAATCCCGCGGGAGTCACGAAAAGAGAGAACTCTGAGTAAGAAAGTTTACTTTCAAACTTGGAGTTCTCTCTTTTTGTTAGGCTGGCTGGCGCCAGCCTACGGGATATGTAATTCCTCGGGAGTCCGGGATATGTAATTCCCCCCCCTTCTCCTTCTATCATGATACACCATCGAAATATTATGTAACACAACCCACCTGTTTTGTGAAAAAAAATGCTTATCTTTGTGCCCTAAAATTGATTATTCAACAATATGAAAACAAAATTGAACCTTGTCGTTGCCCTGTTGAGCATGGGATGCCTCACCGCAATGGCTGAAGACTTCCAGGTATGTAGTCCTGACAAACAAATCGTTGTAACCATTAGTGATGCCGAAGGTATGCCCACCTATCAGGTGTCCTATAAGAATCAGGTGTTTTTAGAGAAATCCCCATTGGGACTCAAGACCAATTTCAGTGATCTGACCACCGGTCTTTCCATGGGCGATTGTACCACTACATCGGTGGAAGATCATTATCTGACGCGCAACATCAAGCAGCAGCAGGTGGATTATCAGGCCAACGAAGCCGTATGTCATTTCAAGAAAAATAACCGTGCCGTACTGGATATTGTGTTCCGCGTAAGTAACCGCGACGTGGCCTACCGCTACGAGGTTCTTCCGCAAAGAGATACCAAGGTGGCTGTGGTGAAGACCGAGGCCAGCGGATTCTCACTCCCTGTAGGCACCACCACTTTCCTGTGTCCGCAGTCGAAGCCCATGGGCGGCTTTGCCCGCACTTCCCCGAGCTACGAAACCAGCTATACCACCGACGATACGATGGGTAAGAACGGCTTTGGCGAAGGCTTTTCGTTCCCCTGTCTGTTCAAGGTGAACGCCTTGGGTTGGGTGCTCATCAGCGAGACCGGTGTTGACGGCAGCTATTGTGCCAGCAGACTGCTTAACGAGCACGACGGTCTTTACCGCATCGGCTTCCCGCAGCAAGGTGAGTGCAACGGCATCGGTTCGGTCACTCCGTCTATCACCCTGCCCGGATCAACCCCTTGGCGAACCATCACCCTCGGTAATACACTTGCCAACATCGTGGAGACCACCGTACCCTTCGATTTGGTGAAGCCTAAGTACAATGCATCTCAGGAATATATATATGGTAAGGGCTCCTGGAGCTGGATCATCGGTATGGATGCGAGCTGTAACTTCGATGAGCAGAAGCGCTACATTGATTTCTCGGCTGCCATGGGTTATCAGACCGTTCTGATTGATGCCCTCTGGGACAAGCAGATTGGTTATGAGCGCATCGAGGAACTGGCTCGCTACGGAAAGACCAAGGGTGTAGGACTCTTCCTGTGGTATAACTCCAACGGCTCATGGAACGATGCACCGCAGAGTCCTTTAGGTAAGATGAACAACCACTTGGTGCGCCGACAGGAGATGGCATGGATGCAGAAAACCGGTATCCGCGGTATCAAGGTCGACTTCTTCGGCGGTGACAAGCAGCAGATGATGCAGCTGTACGAAGATATCCTGGTAGATGCCAACGACTTCGGTCTGCTGGTCATCTTCCACGGCTGTACGCTACCCAGAGGATGGGAGCGTATGTATCCCAACTACGCAGCCAGCGAGGCTGTGTTGGCCAGTGAGAACCTGCACTTCGGACAGGGGGCCTGCGATGCTGAGGCACGTAATGCGTGCATCCATCCCTTCATCCGTAACACGGTGGGTTCCATGGACTTCGGCGGCTCTGCCCTGAACAAGTTCTATGGGGCTGACAACAAGCGCGGAACGGTTCGTCGCACCAGCGATGTCTTCGCCTTGGCCACAGCCGTGATGTTCCAAAGCGCCGTACAGCACTTCGCCTTGGCACCGAACAACCTGGAGGATGCGCCTGCATGGGCCATCGACTTCATGAAGAAGGTTCCCACCACATGGGATGAGGTGAAGTTCATCGACGGCTATCCGGGTAAGTATGTGGTCATCGCCCGTCGTTGTGGCGACAAGTGGTATGTGGTGGGCGCCAACGCTGAGGAGAAGCCCTATACCGCCACGCTCACCTTACCGATGTTCAACAAGGGTGCTTCGCTGAAGATGTATAGTGATGATGCCGAGTTGAACGGTAGCGTGAAGGAGCTGAAGCAGAACAAGAAACAGCAGGTGAAGGTAGTGATTCCGAAAAACGGCGGACTGGTAATCATGGATTGATGGCTTAAGGTCAAAGGTAATCATAAAGTTCAAAGATCAAAGATCAAAGTTCAAAGATAAATAATGAAAGTATTGAAAAGAGAACGGATGATCATGGCATTCATGGGAATGATGACCATGATGATCGGACAAACAGCTTGGGCACAGAACCCGTTTGTGCAGACGTGGTTCACAAGCGATCCTGCACCCATGGTGCACGATGGTACGATGTATGTCTATACAGGACATGATGAGGACAATGCCGACTTCTTCTGGATGCAGGAGTGGCGTGTCTATTCCACCAAGGATATGGTGAACTGGCAGGATCATGGCTCACCGCTGGCACTGGAGAGCTTCTCCTGGGCTGACGATCGCGCCTGGGCGAGTCAGTGCATCGAGCGCGACGGAAAGTTCTTCTGGTATATCTGCGCCCATTCCCGTCTGTCGCGTGGCATGGCCATCGGCGTGGCTGTGAGCGATTCCCCCACAGGACCGTTCCGTGACGCCATCGGTAAGCCGCTGTTCGAGAACGGCTCCTGGGATCATATCGACCCCACCGTACTGATCGATGATGACGGACAGGCTTGGCTGATGTGGGGAAACCCGCGGGTGTATTACCTGAAGCTGAACCGCGACATGATCTCCTACGAGGGCGAGGTGGGTATCCTCTCCATGACCGAGGAAGCCTTCGGCGGTCCGCCCATGGACAAGCGCGTGGAAGGTAAGCAGTACAAGGATTCGTATGTAGAAGGACCGTGGCTGCGCAAGGTGGACACCTCCAAGTACCAGGTGCCTACATCGAAGGTCTATCAGCTGCTCTATGCCGCCGGTGGCATTCCCGAGCATATCTCTTACAGTACAGCCCCCACGCCGTTAGGTCCCTGGACCTATGCGGGTGTGGTGATGCCTCAAAGCGAGACCAACTCATTCACCAACCATTGCGGCGTGGCCGATTACAAGGGACATAGCTATTTCTTCTACCACACGGGTAAGCTCCCGCAGGGTGGGGGATTCGGCCGCAGCGTGGCCGTCGAGGAGTTCAAGTACAATGCCGATGGTAGTATTCCCACCATCCTGCCCACCGACGAGGGTGTGCAGCCTGTAGCGACCTTCAATCCCTACCGTAAGGTGGAGGCCGAGACCATGGCTTTCTCGAAAGGTATCAAGGCCGAGCAGAATGATCAGGTAGGTGTGTACATCACCGATATCCATAACGATGACTATATTAAGCTGCAGAACGTGGAGTTCGGTAATCAGATTCCCCGTACGTTTACGGCCCGTGTGGCCAGCGGTCTGCGTGGCGGTGCCATCGAGATACGTATCGACAGCATCCGCGGACAGCGCCTCGGTCGTTTGGAGGTACCCGGCACAGGAGGCTGGGAGGCTTGGCAGACACTCACCACCGATCTGCGCGAGGTGGCCACAGGGTGCCACGACCTCTACTTTGTCTTCACCGGCAGGAAAGGTCCTAAGCTGTTCAACTTCGACTGGTGGGAGATGCGGGGCATGGAGCAGGTGAACATGCCGCTGTTCCAGACCAAGTACACCGCCGACCCCTCACCGCTGGTGGTGGGCGACACCTTATTCTTATATACATCGCACGATGCTCACTTCGAGGATATCCCTGATCCCAACGAACGCAGCTCGGCAGGCTTCTTCATGTACGACTGGCTGCTGTGGTCAACCACCGATATGGTGAACTGGACCGAACATGGAGCGGTGGCCTCGCTCAAGGAGTTCAGCTGGCGCGAACGCGACAATGGCGCATGGGCCATCCAGACTGTTGAGCGCAACGGTAAGTATTATCTCTATGCCCCCCTGCATGGTCATGGCATCGGCGTTCTGGTGGCCGATTCGCCTTACGGTCCTTTCCATGATCCCTTAGGCGAACCCCTCGTATGGCAGAAGGAGCATTGGGACGATATCGACCCGTCGGTATTCATCGACGACGACGGTCAGGCGTATATGTACTGGGGTAACCCGCATGTCTATTACGTCAAGCTCAATGAGGATATGATCTCCACCAGTGGCGATATCTGCGTGCTCAATCCCGAAGACGGTGTGATGCGCCCTGTGAAGACCGAAGGTGCCAAGATCAATCTCAGGGTGCCTGATGAGCAGAAGGCCAACTGGGCGGTGAAGCACTATCAGGAAGGTCCGTGGATCTATAAGCGCAACGGGCATTACTATCTGGGTTATGCCACCACCTGCTGTCCTGAGGCTTTGGGCTACGCCATGAGCGACAGTCCTACGGGTCCGTGGGTATGGAAGAACTACATCATGAGTCCTACCGAGCGCGACCGCGGTAACCATCCGGGCATCACCGATTATAAAGGTCATTCCTATGTGTTCGGTCAGAACTACGACCTGATGCACCTGGAGACCTTCAAGCACAGCGAGCGCCGTTCGGTATCGGCACAGGAGATAACCTACAAGGCCGACGGTACCATTCAGGAGATTCCCTACTGGCTTGATCAGGAGCCTATGAAACAGCTGCATTGGCTCAACCCGTACTATAGGGTGGAGGCCGAGACCATGGCATGGGGTAACGGACTGAAGAGTGCGAAGATGGGTATTGCCAATACGGGTGTGGTGAAGGATATGCCTGCTTCCACCGGTAAGCGCAATATGTATATCTACGATATCAACGACGGCGAGTATATCCGTCTGCGTGGTGTCGACTTCGGCGAGAAGGGAGCTTCCAAGTTCCAGATCACGGCAGCGGCCACAGGCTCCTGCACCATCACCCTTCGTGTGGATGGCGTCAACGGTGCCGTCATTGCCACCTTACCCGTCACGACCACTGGCTCGGTAGATAAATACCGTCAGTTCGCCGCCAAGGTAGGTGCCGTAACAGGGGTGCACGACCTCTATATCTGCTTCAGCGAGGCACGGGGCGATGTGCGTCTCGACTGGTGGCGCTTTCAACGTAAATAATTTATTATCTATACATTACTCACATGAAAAAGAATCTATTAATGGCAGCAATGTTGCTGATGTCACTTCCCCTCCTGGCTGGTAAGCCTTGGACCAAGGGAGGTTTTGAAACCAAGAAGTACAGAAATCTGTTTGTAGAGATGGGCTACTCCCAGAAGGATGTGGATGCCAAGCTCAAGCAAGTGTTTAACGATGTGTTCCGCGGACCTAACAAGGTCTATTTCGAGGTGGGCGACTCCATGGGCTATGTCTCGGACATCAAGAACCACGATGCCCGCACCGAGGGTATGTCGTATGGTATGATGATTGCCGTGCAGATGAACGAGAAGGACATTTTCGACCGTCTGTGGCGCTGGAGCAAGAAATACATGCAGCACCAGTCGGGCAGTCGCGAGGGCTATTTCGCATGGAGCTGCCGAACCGACGGTACCCGCAATTCCGATGGTGCCGCCAGCGATGGCGAGCTCTATTTCATCACCTCGCTGCTCTTCGCCTCCAACCGCTGGGGTAACGATACGGGTATTAACTACAAGGCTGAGGCTCAGCGCATCCTGAACTGCACCATGCCTAAGGAATATGAGCCTGAGCAGCGTCCGGGCGGCTTCGGTGGCTTTGGTGGCGGCTTCGGCGGCGGTCAGCAGCAGGGCGGTAAGCAGCGCATGTACCTCATCGACCCCGAAACCAAGCTCATCACCTTCACCCCCGATGGCTTCGGTCAGCGTTACACCGATCCTTCCTACCATATCCCCGCCTTCTATGAGGTATGGGCACGATGGGCCGACGACGGTCGTTCCGACTACTGGCGCGAGTGTGCCGCAAAGAGTCGTGAGTTCCTGCACAAGGCCATCAACGAGGAGACGGGTTTGAATCCTGATATGTGCCAGTTCGACGGCTCGTTGATGCAGGGCTTCGGTAACCGTCCCAACCCCAGTAACAACTTCCGTTACGACTCTTGGCGAGTACCTATGAATATCACGCTCGACTACGAGTGGTGCTGTGCCGATAAGGAATGGCAGCAGAAATATGGCGAAACCATTCAGAACTTCCTCTACAAGCAGGGTGTGCACGATTTTCTTGATCAGTATCGTGTAGATGGCTCATTACCAGAAGGTAACGAAATTCTTCAGGCGGGTGGCTTCAGGAAACTGCGCCACTCAATCGGCTTCGTTGCCACAGCAGCTGCCGCCTCCATGATGTGCAGTCACGATAAGAGTAAGGAGTTTGTCGATGAGCTGTGGAACGCTAAGCACGAGCCCTTCGAGGATGGCTATTTCGATGCCTACTACGACGGACTGTTGCGCCTCTTCGCCTTCATGCACCTCAGTGGAAACTACCGTGTAATCTTCCCGAAATAATGAAAAGATTCCTCATCACCCTCTGCTGCTGTCTGCTGACAGCACCAGTGCTCTTTGCCGCCAAGGCCGTATCGCCCAACGGTAAGCTGTCATTGACCGTTGTCGACGGTCAGTACATCGTGAGCTATCAGGGTCAGCAGGTGCTCACCCTCTCGGCCAAGGACATGTCGGGTGGGGAAGCCTCCGACTTCAAGTCGCCGCGGCTTGTCAGTAAGCTCTCCACCAACTACCGCATGCTGCAGGGCAAGCGCCTGCAGTGTAGCAACGAGGCCAACGAGTATGTCTGCCAGTCGCGTACCAGTAAGGATGCTCAGCTGGTGCTCCGTATCTACAACGACGGTCTGGCGTTCCGCTACGAGTATAAGAACCTGAAAGGACAGAAGCCCTTTGAGGAGCATACCGTCTATCGTATTCCCGAGGGAACCAGGCGGTGGATGCAGCAGTGGACCGATGCCTACGAGAGTTTCTTCCCCTTGGACACCACCTATCAGGTAAAGCCCATCCCCTCCTTCAGCGGTGTATCGAAGTCGGACGAGGGCTGGAACAACCGTTGGGGTTATCCCGCCCTGCTGGAGCCTGTCGATGGCGTGTTTGTCCTGATCACTGAGGCCAATATCGAACGCCGGCAGAGCGCTTCGTGCCTGTTCAATAACAAGGAAGACTATCGGGTGGTGCCCGACAAGAACGAGCTCTCGTTAAGCGGCGACTGGCATTCCCCCTGGCGCGTGGTCATCATCGGCAGTCTGGCCAACGTGGTCGAGTCAACCCTCGTCACCGACGTCTCCGAACCCTGTAAACTCAACGATGTCAACTGGATTCATCCCGGCGTGGTGTCGTGGATCTACTGGGCATATAACCATGGCTCGAACGACTATAACATCATCAAGCAATATGTGGACATGGCGGTCACCCTGCATCTTCCCTATATGCTCATCGATGCCGAGTGGGACACCATGAAAGACGGCTATACCATTGAGGATGCGGTGAACTATGCCAAGTCGAAGGGCATCAAACCCCTCATCTGGTACAACTCGTCGGTGGGCTGGGTAGATGGTGCTCCCACGCCGAAGTACCGACTCAACAAGCCCGAGGACCGCGAAAAGGAGTTCGCCTGGTGCGAGAAGATTGGTGTAGCAGGTGTGAAGATCGATTTCTTCTCGGGCGATAACCAGATGAACATGGACTACTGCATCGATCTCCTGGAGAGTGCGGCCAAGCATCATCTGCTGGTCAACTTCCACGGTGCCACCATCCCCCGCGGCTGGCAGCGCACCTATCCCAACCTGCTCTCCACCGAGGCCGTGTATGGTGCCGAGTGGTACAATAACGTAGGTACGTTCACCAAGAAGGCAGCTGCCCATAACGCCACGCTGCCTTTCACCCGCAATGTCATCGGCCCGATGGACTACACGCCTTGCGCCTTCTCCGACTCGCAGCATCCGCATATCACCTCGAATGCCCACGAGCTGGCGCTTACCGTGCTCTACGAATCTGCCCTGCAGCATCTGGCCGACAAGCCCGAGAGCTATTTCGCGCAGCCCGACGAGGTGCAGGAGTTTTTCGGTAAGCTGCCCACTGTTTGGGATGAGACCCGCTTTGTTGGCGGCTATCCCGCCGACTATGTCGTACTGGCCCGCCGTAGTGGCAACACCTGGTATGTAGCCGGCATCAACGGCACCGACGAGCTGAAGCAGATTGCCCTCCCGCTCGAGGGAATCGTCAAGTGGCAATCGTTCACCACCGCCTTCCTCGACGGTGAGCAGTCCACCGGCTGGAACATCCGCAACGGAGGATCCCTACCCGAATCCGTTACCTGTCAGCCCCGCGGCGGCTTTGTGTTCGTCATAGGGGAGTGATCTTTTGAGGAAAAGTTAGAAGCCTGTTTAGGCATCGTTACAAGGCTGATAAGTTTGTCCAATCAGCCTTGTTAGACGACCTAATCGGGCTTCTAGCAAATAAAAAACCGCTGAACCTGAGGTCCAGCGGCATTTCTCTCAATTGCGTTCGTGCTAATTACTCAGCAACAGCAGCTGTGTCAACGGGAGCAGCAGCAGTGTCAACAGCAGTTGTATCAACAACCATAGTGTCAACCGGCTCTTCTACTGCGGGAGCAGCAGGCTTGTTCTCAACACAAGAAGCGAATGAGATAGCTGCAACAGCTACGAACATCAAAACTAATTTCTTCATTTTCTTTGCTTTTTAAATCTGTAAAACAATCATTGTTTATTAAAACGTTGCAAAGGTAAGCATTTTTTTGATAGCTTGTACTTTTTTTAGCGTTTTTTTTTAGGTCATTTTGTAACTTTTTTGTAAGTGATTGAAAATCAGTATAATGTAAATTATTAATAACTGTTAAAGTTTTGGCAGGTATCATTATTGGACTGAAAAACGTTGTATTTCACATTTTATTATTACCTTTGTAAACGCAAACAGAGAGTATATATTATATAGAATAAGGTGTATGATTGACAGTGCCGCTTTTCAAGGTAAGAAGGCTGCCTATTTCACATTAGGTTGTAAGCTGAACTTTTCTGAGACTTCCACATTCGGACGGATGCTTCAGGAGATGGGTGTGACTACCGTGGGCAGGGACGAACAGGCAGACATCTGCATCATCAACACCTGTTCCGTGACGGATGTGGCCGACGCCAAGTGCCGTCAGGCTATCCACCGCATGGTGCGAAACCATCCTAACGCCTTTATCGTGGTGACTGGGTGCTATGCGCAGCTGTCGGCCGATGAAGTGAGTAAGATTCCGGGAGTGGATCTGGTGCTGGGCAGTGATGAGAAAGCTCAGCTGGTGCAGTTCCTTTCAGATATGTGGAGTGAGGAGTGTGGAGTGAGGAGTGAGGAGTATGGAGGGGCGAAGGTGTTCAGGAAGGAGAAGACCAAGGAGATACAGTCGTTTGCTCCCAGCTGCTCACGAGGAAACCGTACACGCTTTTTCCTGAAGGTGCAGGATGGTTGCAGCTATTTCTGTACCTATTGTACCATTCCTTACGCCCGTGGTTTCAGCAGGAATCCCACGATAGCCTCGCTGGTGCAGCAAGCTGAACAGGCTGTACGCGAAGGCGGAAAAGAGATTGTGCTGACCGGTGTGAACATTGGCGATTTCGGTCGTTCAACCGGTGAGCGGTTCATCGATCTCGTCAAGGCACTCGACCAGGTGGAGGGTGTGGAACGCTACCGCATCAGCAGTCTGGAGCCCGATTTGATCGATGATGACCTGATAGCCTATTGCGCACAGAGCAGGGCCTTCATGCCGCATTTCCATATTCCGCTGCAGAGCGGATCGGATGCTGTGCTGAAACTGATGCACCGTCGTTACGACACGGCTTTATTCGCGCATAAGATAGATATGATCAAGGAGATGATGCCCGATGCCTTCATCGGCGTGGACGTGATGGTGGGAACAAGGGGAGAGTTGGAAGAGTATTTCGAGGAGTGCTATGCGTTCCTGGACCGTCTGCCCGTCACGCAGCTGCATGTGTTCCCATATTCTGAGCGCCCGGGTACTGCCGCCCTGCGTATTCCTCATGTGGTGAGTGCCGCGGATAAGAAACTGCGTTCAAAACGACTCCTGGAACTGTCGGACAAGAAGACCGAAGCGTTCTATGCCTCGTATATCGGTAAGCAGGCGGAGGTGCTGTTCGAGAAGGCTTCGCGGGGCAGGGCCATGCATGGATTCACAAGGAACTATATCCGTGTGGAACTGCCGCCGGCAGAAGGGAATAATGCGCTTGATAACCAGATTGTACAAGTTACGCTGGGCGGATTTAATCATGATCGTACGGCGTTGAAAGCACAGCCAAGTGACAAGTAACAAGTAACAAGTGATAAGTGGATAAGGTTGCGATAGTTATACTGAACTGGAACGGCGTGAAGATGCTGTCGAAGTACATGGACACACTGCTGGAGCATTCCCGCGGTGAGGCAACGGTGTATGTAGCCGACAATGCCTCGACGGATGAGTCGGTTCCCTTTCTCAAGGAGCACTATCCTGAGGTGCGACTGATTCAGCTGGAGAAGAACTGGGGCTTTGCCGACGGCTATAATAAGGCTTTGAAACAGGTGGAGGCTACCTATTACGTAATCTTGAACAGCGACGTGGAGGTGACACCCCATTGGCTGGAACCTCTCATCAGCTTCATGGACAGTCATGAGGAGGTGGCAGCCTGTCAGCCGAAACTGCTGTCGGTGGCCAACAAGGAGGCCTTTGAGTATGCAGGTGCCTGCGGTGGCTTCATCGATAAATACGGCTACCCGTTCTGTCGGGGCCGACTCTTTGACAGTGTGGAAGATGACCATGGACAGTATGACTACACCTGCGAGGTGATGTGGGCCACAGGTGCCTGTCTGGTAATCCGCGCCGATGACTATTGGAAAGCAAACGGTTTCGACGGACGGTTCTTCGCACATAACGAGGAGATCGATCTGTGCTGGCGCTTGCGGATGATAGGACGGAAGGTGTATTGCATCCCGGAGAGCAAGGTGTTCCATGTAGGCGGCGGTACGCTTCCCAAGGGAAATCCCATGAAGACCTACCTGAATTTCCGCAATAACCTGACCATGTTGTATAAGAACTTGCCCGACAAGGAGTTGCGACATGTGATGCGCTGGCGGTGGGTGCTCGACTATGTGGCCGCCTACGAAACGCTGCTGGTGAACAGGAACGTGGGCGACTTCAAGGCCATCTACCGGGCAAGGCGTGATTTCAAGCGGTGGAAGAAAGACTTCAAGGCCGACCGTGACGAACTGCAGCGGAGCAGGGTGATGCCCGTTGTGGCTGAACGCAGACCGATCAGTCTGCTGTGGCAGTATTATATCAAAGGTAAACGACGGTTCTCGGAATTACCCAGATAACGTTTCTACAAGGGTGTCGCTGGCACACTTTTTGCTGTCATCCTTTTAGAAAGGAGAAACGATTATGGCATTTATTGACTATTACAAGATTTTAGGTGTTACGAAGGATATTCCGCAGAAGGATGTGAAGAAGGCTTATCTGAAAAGAGCTAAACAGTTCCATCCCGATCTGCATCCTGATGATCCCAAGGCCAAGGCGAAATTCCAGGCCTTGTCGGAGGCGTATGATGTGATAGGCGATCCTGAGAAACGAAAGAAATACGACCAATATGGCGAACGCTGGAAAGAGATGGACGCGATGAACCAGCAGGGTGGGGGCTTCAACTGGTCGCAGCAGGGCGGCTCACCCTTCGAGGGCTTCGACTTCAGTACCTTCAATGGCAGTGGTGGTTTCAGCAGTTTCTTCCAGGATCTGTTCGGCGGAGGAAGGAAAACACGTGCCCAAGGCTTCAGCCGTCAGAGCAGCGGCGAGATGAACGCCACGGTGAACATCGATCTCTATACAGCCTTGCTCGGTGGGGAGGTGATGCTTCAGCTGAGTACCGGTGCGAAGATCAAGCTGAAGGTAAAGCCGGAAACGCAGCCTGGCACGAGGGTGCGACTGAGAGGGAAGGGGTACGACCGCGGTGACGGTACGTTTGGCGACCTGATCATCACCTACCAGGTGCAGTTGCCAACCCATCTTTCCGACCGTCAGCGGGAACTCTTACGACAGATGCAGGCGGGATAAGTGTTAAAAAATCCTTATACTTTTCATAAATATTCCACCTATATGCTACTTTCTTCTTGAAAAGTAGTACCTTTGCAGCCGCTATCACGAGATGGTAGCATGAGATTCAAATTTATCACATTAAACATTAAAGATTAAACATTCAATTATGGCAACAAAAATCAGATTGCAGCGCGGCGGTCGCAAAGGCTATGCTTTCTACAGCATCGTGATCGCAGATGCAAGAGCACCACGAGATGGTAGATTTACTGAGAAGATTGGTACTTACAACCCTAACACCAATCCCGCCACAGTAGATTTGAATTTCGACCGTGCACTCTACTGGGTAGAGGTAGGCGCCCAGCCTACAGACACCGTTCGTACTATCCTGAAGAAGGAAGGTGTTTATATGATGAAGCATCTCCGCACAGGTGTAAAGAAAGGTGCTTTCGACGAGGCAGCTGCTCAGAAGAAGTTCGATGCATGGAAAGAAGAGAAGTTAAAGGGTTTCGATGCTATCCGTCAGCAGGATGCTAAAGCTAAGAAGGATGCTGCTGCTAAGGAGCTTGAGGCTGAGAAGAAGATTAACGAGGCTATTGCCCAGAAGGTGGCTGAGAAGAAGGCCGCTGCAGCTGCCGCTCAGGCAGAGGCAGAAGCTCCTGCAGAGGAAGCCGCTCCCGCTGAGGAGGCACCCGCAGAGGCTTAATCTTTTTGCAAACAGGAAATGAGGAGGCAGGCGTTAGCCATGCCTCTTTCTTTTTCCCTCCACTCTCCACATTCCACACTCCACAATCTTTACCATGCACATCGTTGAGATCCCTTCTTTCTTCCCGCCTTATGGTGGTGAGTTCTGTTTGGAACAGTCGAAGGCCCTCCGTTCCTTGGGACATGAGGTGCGGATTATCAGTAATGTGCAGTTATCCGTAAAAAAGAGTCCGAAAGATTATTTCACATTCCCTTATCGCCGTCGTTTCACGGAGATGCAGGGCGTTCCCGTCTATCAGTCGTTTATGCGCGGTCTTCCCCTGATGATCCGTCCCAATGTGCATCGTTGGGTGAAGATCGTCAGACAGATGTTCAAGGAATACGAGAAGCAATATGGTCGTCCTGATATCCTGCATGCCCATTGTGCCAAATGGGCTGGGTATGCCGCCATGCTGATTGGTAAAGAGGAGGGAATACCGTATGTGGTGACCGAGCATTTGTCGTTGATGGCGCTGAAGGAAGAATTCGGAGAAGATACCGCCAACGCATGGCAGATCCCTTTGCTGCGCACGGTTTATGAGCATGCAGAACGGGTGATTCCTGTTGCTGAGGAAGTGGTGGATGACCTATCCCCCTTATTTGGAAAGGATTATCGGTGGACGGCCATTTCGAATATGATTGATGTGGATTTCTTCTCCTATCGTCGTCGCGAAGACAAGAAAAACCGTCCGTTCCGTTTTGTTTGTCTGGGGAAATATGTGCGTCGCAAGGGATATGATGTCCTGTTCAAGTCCTTCCAGCAGGTCCATGACCAGAATCCGCAAACCGAATTGTATATTGCCGGTGAAGGAACAGATGGAAACGCATGTCGCCAGTTGTTCAGTCATCTGTCGTGTGCCCCGCATATCCATCCTTGTGGGAACCTTGACAAACAGGCCGTCAGGGAGCTGCTGTACCAGAGTGATGCCTTGGTACTGGCCACCCGCGATGAGACCCAAGGACTGGTGTTGCTGGAGGCCATGAGTACGGGTATTCCAGTGGTGACGACGGAGGCTGTACCCCAGAACGTCAGGATTGACAAGGGCTGTTTCATTGCTCCAATAGACGATGCTGAAGCGATTGCTGATAAGATGTGTGAGGTGATGCAGCTGACTGATGGGGAAGGGGAGGTCTTCTCAAAGATTGTTGCCGAGAAGGTGTCGCCCCAAGTGATTGCTGCCCAGTTGGAAACGGTGTTGCGGGATTGTATGTAATATTACCGCAACAGCGAAGTATAGAACGCCTCGTACTGCTCTGCCACTTTCCGGTAGTCGTGATGGCGCCGCACATATTCCACGCTCTGTCGTTTCAGTTCAGGAATACGCTCCGGATGCATAATGAGATTCTCCACTTCTTGTTCCACACTCTCAGCCGTAGGCAGGACATTGATGATGGGGCGCAGCTCATCCTCGTGAAGGATCTCGTAGTTCTCGGGTTCGCCTCCTCCGATGTCAATAATACCTTTCGACATGGCCAACAGAGAGTTCATAGAGGGCGTATAGCTGTATAGCTGATCCAGGATGGCATCACTACCGTTCATCTTTTGCTGGTATTCGGCAAAGGGAACGCTTACCGCCTTTACCAGTTCCATCTTGTCGGGATGTCTCTCCAAGACCTTTTCTGCCGCAGGAAGCATGATGTCGGTTCCTTTATAGTCGCTTCGCTGCGCATCAATACCGATGAATATCCGGGTTTTCGCATGGTCCTTTTCTGTGATGGGCGCCTGTTCCGACGGCATCTCTATGGGCAGGGGAATAAAGGTTGTCTTCTTAGGGAACAAGGGCTGATAGACCGCCATGTACTCATACAGACAAGCCACGATACCGTCGCAGTCGTCGGCAATCATTTTCGTCAGTCGTTCGTGCGATGTTCCCACCCACACATCGAGCAGTCGGGTGGAGGCGGGATCGGTTCTCACCTCATCGCCTATATTATGGTCGCTATACCTTAGCGGCTTTTTCTCCATGCAGGTCCTGGCCCAGATGGAATCCTCGCCGAAGGCCCCGAGCACCACCTTTTTATTATGTTTACGCAGGTAGCGGTAGATGGGGAACAGACGCTCGGGTCTGACATCAAAGAAAATGGGATTGATGAGCTGCACAATATCGTAACCACGAAGCTTGGGCAGGGTGCCCCAGACATGCATCAGGTATCTGACTCCTTCGAGATGAGAGGATGAATGTCTGACCAACGAAATATCGCGGGGGTAGTTGCGCCATCCGTTACCGTTGGACACCACCGTCACCTCATGTCCCCGTTCCTTCAGTCCTTTACCCAATGTGGCGTGCAGACCGCTGTAATCGTTGAGCAGCAGGATTTTCATCTTTCTTTCCATAACAAGGGTAGGATGCGCATGAGGATCTTCCGTCCTGTCTTACTGTTGGTCATCTTGCGGAACCATTTATATTTTTGCGTGTAGTCGCGGGCGGGCAAGGGGAACATCCCACATTTCTGCAATCGGGTAAGACGCTCTTCCAGTTGCTGCTCACTGTGGGTGAGCATGATGATGTTATAGATATAATCCATGGTTAACTGGGCTACACGTCGCTGTAGGGCGATCCTCTCTGACGAAGCGAGGGTGTTGGCCAGGTGATCCAGCTGCATGATGACATATTCCGCATCGTCCAGGCGCTTGATTCTCCATTGGGTATCATCGTTATGAACGATGGAATTCTCACGAACACGATAGTAGTAGGCACAAGTGTCGGTACTATATATCGTATCGGCGCGGAGAATGAGCTGGGGGGTGAACTCCTCATCCTCATGCAGCAACTGGGGCGTGAACCGCAGCTCTCCTAAGGTCTTCCTGCTGAACACATAGCCGCAGGCCGATGCCCGCAGGTTGTTGTGGTGCATATACTCCGTGCCACTGACGGGTCCGTCGAACAGATAAGGGGTGTCAACGTCGGTTCCTTCTCGCGTGAAATTGAAGATCACCATGTCGGGCGATTCCTTACGTAAGATGCTCAGGCAATGTAAGTAGCCACCCTTGATGAGACAGTCGTCGGCATCAATGAACTGAATGTACCGCCCCTTGCTGATGTCAACACCCACATTACGGGCCGTGCTCAGTCCTTGGTTATGCTGGCGCAGGTAGATCACCTCATCGCGGTAGTCGATGATCTCATTCAGTGGGGTGATGTCCGACCCGTCGTCAATCAGGATGATCTCACGCTCTTCCGACTGTAGCGGAAGCTGCATGATACTCCCGATGCACTCATGGAGCATGTCAACGGGCAGGTTGTAATAGGTGATGATGAAACTCACCAAAGGTGCTTGGTTCATATCGTCTTTGCTTTTGCTGCAAAGATATAGGAAAATGCTGAGACCACAAAGAAAATGCAAGAAATTCTTGATTCTTTCTTGGTAGGTTTGTATAATAAATCTCCAATTGATTCGTTTTATTGTATGAGCATGGACAATAATACCAATAGCAGTTACCATCATATCCTAAAATACACCAGTCTGTTTGGCAGTATTCAGGCCTTGAACATCTTCATCGGTCTGGTGCGAAACAAGCTGGTTGCATTGATTCTCGGTCCGGGCGGCATCGGTTTGATGTCGCTCTTCAACAGTGCCATTGCTTTATTGTCGAATGCCACCAACTTAGGGATTGCCACCAGCTCGGTCAAGACTTTGTCGGAACTGTATGAAAAAGGTAATGAGGAGCAGGTGAAGAGACATGTCCGTGTGATTCGTCAATGGGCCCTGGCAACAGCGGTCATCGGCTTTTTCGCATGTGCCCTGGCCGGTCCGCTACTCAACAATTTTTCTTTCAGTTGGGGAAATCATGTGAAGCATTTCGTGCTGCTGGCACCTACTGTTGCCATGTTGGCTATCACTGGAGGAGAAACGGCTATATTGAAGTCAGCCAGGCGGTTAAGAAATCTGGCTAAGGTTTCTGTTTGGAACGTGTTCCTGGCTTTGGTCTTCACTACGCCTATTATCTATTTCTACGGACAGAAGGGTATCATCCCCACCATCACGCTGATTACCTTCACACAGATGCTGTTGACGATACGCTACTCTCATCGGGTGTTTCCTTGGTCGTTTCATTTTGATCGTAGCCTGTGGGGTGAAGGACTCCCCATGATCCGTCTGGGAATTGCCTTTGTCGTGGCCGGCATCTTCGGTAGTGGAGCCGACTTCCTGATCCGTGCCTCACTGAACAACATCGCTTCGCTGAACATGTTGGGTTTGTACAATGCTGGTTTTATGATGTCGGTGACCTATGCAGGAATGGTCTTCACTTCCATGGAAACCGACTACTACCCACGCCTGGCTGCCGTCGGTCATGATGTGCATCAGATGAGCAATACGGTGAATCACCAGGTGGAGGTGTCGTTACTGATGATTTCCCCGCTGTTGGTGGCCTTCAGTATCGGTGCGCCGATTATCGTACAGCTGTTGTATAGTAAGGAGTTCCTTGATGTGGTACCGATGATACAGATTACCGTTCTGGCCATGTACCTTCGTGCCATGAAACTACCAGTGGCTTATCTTACCTTGGCCAAGGGCGACTCCTGGTCGTACCTCTTCCTGGAAGCCTACAGCGCCGTGGTGATGGTCATCGCTGTGGTGGGCGGCTATATGCTGTTCGGACTGCCTGGAACGGGTGCAGGATTGCTGGTTACCGGACTGATTGACATCATTGTGGTCAATATCTTCACGCGGTATAAGTACCATTACAAGGTATCTTCCACCGTGTTCCGTTTCGCCAAATACCAGTTGCCGATTGCCTTGGCGGTGTATGCCATTACCTGTTGTCTCCATGGCTGGCTGTATTGGGCATCGGGAATCGTCATGGGATTACTGAGTCTGTGGATCTCTTTCCGACTGTTCCGACAGGCTCGCTGACATTTTTTTCTAATAATTCTTAATAATCACTTGTTTTTCTTTTTTCTTTTGTATCTTTGTCGCTAAATCGAGGATCAGGGAATGACGTTGATAATTGTAGCGATATTACTCATCGGTTATGTGCTGATAGCAACCAGTAGCATGACGAAGATCAACAAAGCGGCAGCTGCCATCTTTGCTGGTACGGTGGGGTGGGTGCTCTATATCTGTTATGGCTCTGACTTCGTGATGAGTCAGCATCCCAGCGAATATATCGACTTCCTGGGTGGTGCCAATCCTACGAGTGTTGCCGTCAAGGAATACATCTCCCGGAACGTCTTCCTGAAGTATGTGGGACGTGGTGCGGAGATTGTCTTGTTCCTTCTGGCTACCATGACCATCGTGGAGGTGCTGAACAATAACGGGTGCTTCGACTTCCTCAAGCAGATGATGCGGACGCGCAAGAGCAAGAAGCTGTTGTGGGTGATGACGATGATCACCTTTGTGATCTCTGCCAATCTTGATAACCTTACGGTAACCACCATGATGTTGGTGATGATGCACGAGATTGTGCCGAACCGCCGACAGCGCATGATCTATGGCTCGGCCATCGTGATTGCGGCCACTTGTGGTGGAGCACTCACGGTGATCGGCGATCCGACAGGTCTGGTGCTCTGGACGAAAGGATCGGTGACGGCTACGAACTTCTCCGTATCTCTGGCCGTTCCTTGTCTGATATCATGGCTGTTGCCCACCTGGTGGCTATCACGGATGTTACCCGAGCGGATCGATTCACAGTGGACATCGATGCCCTATCGTGGTGACGATACGAACCTGAAGGTGTGGCAACGACTGTTGATGTTGATCGTCGGCATCGGCGGTCTGTGGTTCATTCCTTCCTTCCGTGCCATCACCAAACTCAGTCCGTTCCTGGGTGCCTTATGTGTATTGGCCGTTCTGTGGATCGTGAACGAGGTGGTAAACCGTAAGCTGATGAATGTGGAACAGATGATCCAGCGGCGTACACCGCGGGTACTTCAATATGGTGTCCTCCAGTTGATGCTCTTTGTGATGGGTGTCATCCTGGCACTGGGCGTAGTACAGGAAACCGGCGCCATTGCCTGGCTGTCACGACAGTGCAGTCAGTATGTCGATTATGTATGGGTGTTCGGCACCCTGTCGGGAGCCATCAGTACCGTGCTCGACACCTTCGCTACCTCCGTGAGCTTCTTCTCGCTCTACCCGTCGCTGCCCGAGAACGATATGTTCTATAAGATGGTGGCATACAGCTCGTCGATGGGCGGTAATGTGCTTCTGTTGGGAAGTGTGAGCGGACTGGCGCTGATGAAGATGGAGAATATTCATATGGGATGGTATCTGAAGAATGTGGGATGGGTGGTAATCCTCTCCTGGATACTCGGCATCCTCGCCCTGTGTCTGCTGGGCTGATCATCGAAACAAAACATAGTATATATATAAAGGTATATGGCAAAAATCAAGACGATAGGAGTGATGACCTCTGGTGGTGACGCTCCAGGAATGAATGCCGCCATCCGTGCGGTGACCCGTGCCGGCATCTACAACGGCTTCAAGATCAAAGGTATCTATCGTGGATGGGACGGATTGATCAATAATGAGATCAAGGAGTTCTCCACCGAGAACGTGAGCGGTATCATCAATATGGGTGGAACGATCCTGAAGACGGCGCGTTCGAAGGAGTTCATGACGAAGGAAGGTCGGCAGAAAGCCTACGACAATATGGTGAAGAACGATATTGATGCGCTGGTCATCATCGGCGGAAACGGTTCCCTTACGGGTGCCCGTATCTTTGCTGAGGAGTTTGACGTGTGCTGTATCGGACTGCCGGGAACCATCGACAACGACCTCTACGGAACGGATTCCACGATTGGCTATGACACGACGATGAACACCATCATGGAGTGTGTTGACCGTATCCGCGATACGGCACAGAGTCATGAGCGTATCTTCTTCATCGAGGTGATGGGGCGCGATGCTGGTTTCCTGGCACAGAACAGTGCGATTGCCAGTGGTGCCGAGGCTGCCATTATACCAGAGGATTCCACCGATGTGGACCAGCTGGCGCGGTTCATGGAGCGCGGTATCCGTAAGTCGAAGAAGAGCTGCATCGTCATCGTGTCGGAGAGTCCTAAGTGCGGCGCCCTCTACTATGCCGACCGTGTACGGAAGGAGTTCCCCAACTACGATGTCCGTGTTTCCATCTTAGGACATCTGCAGCGAGGCGGTCGTCCTACAGCACACGACCGTATTCTGGCGGGACGTACTGGTGTGGGGGCCATCGAGGCCATCCTGCAGGGTCAACGCAACGTGATGATCGGTCTGCGTTACAACGAGGTGGTGTATGTTCCGTTCTCCGAGGCCATCAGAAGTGACAAGCCGTTTGATAAGAAACTGATCAAGGTGCTTGATGAGTTAAGCATTTAGATAGTTCTTCGCATAGCGAAGCGGCAAAGCCGAGCGGACAGTTGAAAGTTGACAGTTGAAAGTTGAGAATTAAGCTATTTGTACCTAAAACCAAAAATTATGAAGAAAAAGTTTATTTGCGCCGTTTGTGGATATATCTATGAAGGCGATGCTGCACCTGAGAAGTGCCCGATTTGTAAGGCTCCTGCTTCCAAGTTCTCTGAACTGAAGGAGGATGGTGATGTTACCTATGCTACCGTTCATCGTATAGGTGACGGCAAACCCGAGGGTGTGAGCGAGGAGATGATTAACGACCTCCGTAACCATTTCAATGGGGAGTGCGGTGAGGTTGGTATGTATCTGGCCATGGCTCGTCAGGCTGATCGCGAGGGCTATCCTGAGATTGCTGAGGCTTTCAAGCGTTATGCATTCGAGGAGGCCGACCATGCCAGTCGTTTTGCTGAGCTCCTGGGTGAGTGCGTTTGGGATACCAAGACCAATCTGGAGAAGCGTGCTGCTGCTGAGGCTGGTGCTTGCGAGGATAAGTTCCGCATTGCCAAGAATGCCAAAGCTGCTGGCTTTGATGCCATCCACGACACGGTTCATGAGATGGCCAAGGATGAGGCTCGTCATGGAGCAGGCTTCGCAGGTTTGCTGAAGCGCTATTTCGGATGATGACATGAACATGTTCGCCTAAGATAACCCCAGAATGTTGACCAAAAACATTCTGGGGTTTTATCTTAAGCAAACATACGATGGTGCGGAGGAGCGGTGTGTATGAGATAACCCAGAATGTTTTTGGTCAACATTCTGGGTTATCTCATACACACTTATGAAAAAAAATTATTTATTTCCCTTACTATACAGTTTCGAAATCAGGTCGGGACGTCCGATGCGCTTGAGTTCCTGTTCGATATGGCGACGTTCTTCGTGTTTATACCAGAAGAAGAACATGCGCTGGGCAAGTTTCTCACGTGCCGTCTTGGCCGAGAAGACGGGTTCTAACGTGTAGGGATCATAACCTGAATACCACATCTCCGTGGCAATGGTCATGGGCGTCGGCGTGAAGTCCTGCACCTGCTCTAAGTGGAAATCCAGTCGCTTGGTAATGACCGCCAGCTCGGCCATGTCAGCTTCCTTGCAGCCTGGATGACTGCTGATAAAATAGGGTATGAGCTGTTCACGCATATTCTCCTCGCGGTTGATACGGTCGAAGATGCGTTTGAACTGCTCGAACTGCTGGAAGGAAGGCTTTCGCATCAGATAGAGCACCTTGTCGGAAGTGTGTTCAGGCGCCACCTTCAGTCGTCCGCTTACATGTTTGCAGATCAGCTCGCGGGTATATTGCCTTGCTGCCTCATTACTCTTCTCATCCTTGCTGTGGTGCAGGAGAAGGTCGTAGCGCACACCGCTGCCTATGAAACTCTTCTTCACCTTTGGCAGGGCATCCACAGCATGGTAGATATCCAGCAGGGCAGAGTGGTCGGTGTTCAGATTCGGACAAACCTGCGGATGGATGCAGGAAGGACGCTTGCATTTCTCACAGGCAAGGAGGTTGCGACCATGCATACCGTACATGTTGGCCGACGGACCGCCCAGATCGCTGAGGTAGCCTTTGAAGTCGTCCATCTCGGTTACCTGTCTTACCTCTTTTAATATACTCTCCTTACTGCGACAGGTAATGAACTTACCTTGGTGGGCAGAGATGGTGCAGAAGGCACAACCGCCGAAACAGCCACGGTGGATATTCACCGAGTGCTTGATCATCTCATAGGCAGGGATGCGCTTGCCCTTGTACTTGGGATGCGGCAGACGGGTGTAGGGGAGGTCGAAGGAGGCATCGAGCTCATCGGTTGTCATGGGTGGATTGGGTGGATTAACCACCGCATATATCCCATCCACCTTCTGCAGCAGGCGCTGCGCATGGTATTTGTTCGACTCCTCTTCAATATGTCGGTAGTTCTCGGCCTCCGCTCTTTTGTTACGCAAGCACTCCTCATGGGAGTGCAACACGATATCGTCGTTGGTGATTCCTCCGGGAATGTCTTTCTCCTTGGTCAGATAGACGGTCTGGGGAAGGTCATGTAACTGTTTGATGTCCTCACCCCTGGCCAATCGTTGGGCGATGCTTACTACAGTCTTCTCACCCATACCATAGCTGATGATGTCGGCACCGGAGTCACAGAGGATGCACTTCCTGAGCTTATCCTGCCAGTAGTCGTAGTGGGTGAGTCGGCGAAGGGAAGCCTCGATACCGCCCAGGACAATGGGCACATCGGGGTAGAGCTGACGGAGGATACGACTATAGACAATGGTGGGGTATTCCGGACGACAGTCGTGCCTGCCGTCAGGACTATATGCATCTTCAGATCGCAGTCGCCTGTTAGCTGTGTACTTGTTCACCATCGAGTCCATACAACCCGGTGAGATGCCAAAGAACAGACGAGGACGACCGAGTTTCTTGAAGTCGCGATAGTCACCATGCCAGTCGGGCTGGGGTATGATGGCCACCCGATAGCCATGGGATTCGAGCACCCGACCGATGACCGCTGCGCCGAACGACGGATGATCCACATAGGCATCACCCGAGAACAGGATCACATCCACGTAATCCCATCCCCGCAGCTCCATCTCCTTCTTGGTAGTAGGGAGAAAATCGGTCAGGCGGTATTCCTTCATACTTCTTCGTTAGCGGCCTTCTTCTCCTCCCACGTCACATAGAGTTGAACCAGGTTGGTCAGACCTAAGGCTTTCATGTTCTTGTGATAGATCACGTCGAGACAAAGATCCATCAGGTCACGGTCCACCTCGGGCAACGACTCAAGGATTGCGCGGCAGTTCAGTTTCAGCTTGTCGAGAACAGCCTCGTCGATGATGCCATTACTGTCGATCAGGTTCTTCAGGAGAGCATATCTCCCGATGGTTTCCAGATGAGCATCCGTTACCTCGATGCTTCTGGTGCCAGATGCGTTTGCTTGAATTTTATACATGGTTGTAATGAATGAATTTACGGTATGAGGAAATTGATGATGGCTTTCATCACCGCCGCCCGTTTCCTTGGCGAGGTAATGCATTCGAAGGGGAAACCGATGGTGAACGACTTATAGTCATTCCCGTCGTAGGCCACACAGGCAGAGGTGCCATTGGAGTAGGTGAGTGCGCAGTAGGCGGGCTGTAAGGGGTTCAGTACATCGGTAGATGTGGCAGCATAATGCTCTTCATTGAGCATGCGGTAGATCGGTAGGGTGGTGCCCATACCGCTGATGATGGAGTCGTTACTGTTTCGGATGGTTCCACCATAGCTCACCTTCAGGATATTCCGCATAAAGGTGGAGTCGGCTTTTGAGCGCATGTCACACCCAATATAAGCGCCACTCACCAGTAAGGCACCACCGCTGCGGGTGTACTTGGTGAGGATGTCCTGCATACGGGAGGGGAAGGTCTTGTACGACCCTAATGCGTTGGGATCTTTCTTCTCCAGTCCGTAGAGCATATCCACGAGATGGTACTTCATCAGATCAACCTTCCCGCTCTCAACCGAGCTGGCACTGCAGCTGGTGACATTGTATTGCAGCATACTGCGCATGGCCTCGGCATGGGTAGTGGGGTAGTTGAACTCGTTACCTACCAGGAACTGTCCTTCCCATTCCTGACCGCTGTAGCCGAAGGCACCTGGTCCTTCAAGACCCGCTTTACTCTTGTCGAAACAGATCTGCTTACCGCCCCATCCGGCTGTTGTCCCGTCGCTCACACCTGGGTCGATGTCGAAGTCGAAACCTTGCTCGTTGGTAGCATTGCGAACGGCAGGAGGCGCCAGTCGGCGGAACCCGTTGACAATCATGATGGAACGGGTGGCTCCGGCATGATGCAAGGCTGTGAGCGTTTCCGAGGGGAAGCTCTCACCACCTTTGTTGATGGCGGATACCTTGAAGTTATAGATGACACCTGGCTGCAGGTTCATCTTGCATGAACGACTCTTGATGACCTGACCGTTATCGAAGCCACCTGCTCCCTTGGAGGTATAGACAACATAGGAAGTGGGCTTGGCCGTTTTCTCCAGCGGGTCGTCCTGATCCTCCCAACTCAGTGTCACCTCATCGGCCCCGGTGAACTCCACCCGCAGATCCTGGGGTGGGAGGGGAGCAACGACATAGTTCTTGTCGTGCCTGTTTGAGAGAAACTGGAGAATAGACTTATACACACTGCGTGCCAGCGCGAACCGGAAAGTAGGATCCTGCGCCAGTCGCATATCCGGGAAATTCTGGTGCGACAGGGTTTCCATGATGGCCGAAGGTACCTCGGGAAGACGAGTCTCGGAGTAGTTCGCGTCACGGATATCCCGAACTGGCCAGTCGAGACCGTACAGTTTGTTGAGATCGTTTTTCTGGTTGTTCAACAGTAATGAGGCAAAGATACGCGACTGATCACGACTGTCGCCGTTGTTCAGCAGACCGTCGTGGAAATTGGTTGTGTAGATGCCTAACGAACCGGTCAGTGAGGCGAAGTCCTTGGCATAGCCCGCATCACTATGAACAGCTAACGACAGTTCGATGGGTACATGCTTACCTTCCAGGGTAGGCATATAGCGTGAGCCACCGCCAATCCAGTTGGTCATAAGCGACCGCACATTAATATCATCGGCATAGTCATCCTGTCCGTTCTTACTGCTATATACCTCATAGGGAGCACCGGCCCACTGGGCATAGTATCGTGCACCCTCCAAGGCACGGGGCATTCCGCTGACAGAGCCGGCACGGGTGATATTTCCCATTCCTCCTCCGAAGCGGACCGCATCGGAAGTGACAACACCTTTCTGGTCGCTCAGGTTACTCACCACCACGCTGTTGAGACGACTGCAACCGCGGTCGAAATGGAAGGTTCCAAGATATACCCACGTGCTACCGCCCATGCGTTGGTTCACGCTGAACACCGAAGCCTGACCTTGGTGATAGACCGTATATTGTACGTTGTCCACACTGTTCTCCAAAGTGGGATAGCTCACATAGACAGCATAACTGCCTGATTCCTCGAACTGAGGCTGGTAGGTGATTAAACTGGGATTGGCATGGGTGGTCTTGGCCATACGTGCCGTTCCTGCCAGGAACGGGTTCTCCCCATCGTGATAGGCTCCCTGATGCAAGGCAAAGCCTTTCACGTCAGCATCTTTCCATTTGTTCTGGGTATTTGTCTCCATGTAGTTGGGCGACTGAGAGTGGTCGTTATCCACAATCAGCTCATGCTTTTGCCAGTCACGTTCACGGGGAGTGAACACGTTGGCACCTGCTTTCTCCAGCATCGGAATGAGATAAGGAACCACGATGGTCTGCGTGAACAGGTCCTCGGTGGTACCGAACAGGGAAGGGCGCTGCCATTTCCAGGTGCCCTTGGGAATATCATAATAATAGCCATGACTGGCCCAGAGGGAAACATGTCTGTCTTGTAATCCTTGGGTAATCTCGAAGGGTCTTGACAGGTTCTTTACCCATGGCTCCTTCTCGTACTGGACTTTTTTCTCTACTTCTTCTACTTTATCCGTCTTCCCTGTCTGTACAGGAATGGAACCTTGCACGGGTCTGTTGTCATTCACAACCCGATGGGTTCCACAACTCCATAAAAGCAGACAGGTGAATGCAAAAACAATCTTTTTCTTCATGCGTCTTAAATCTCGCCAATAGTGAACAACTCTGGTTTCTTTCCCTTACAATCCTTGAAATACAATTTGATTTCCCGCATCTCGTTGTCGATATCACCTGTAGGGATGATGCTGCGCGTGCATCGTATCAGTTTTTTCTCGTAATCTAGACCATACAACAGGATGGGTATCTGTGCCTTGAGGGCAATATAATAGAAACCTTTTTTCCAATCGGGATTCAACGATCGCGTTCCTTCCGGGGTGATGCACAGGTGGAACGTCTTTTCTTGCATGGCTGTTTCTGCGAGATTGTCGGTCATACTCGACTTCTTGGAACGCCACACAGGAATGCCTCCGATCCGTCGGAACAGTTTTCCCAACGGCCACCGGAACCACTCTTTCTTCATCAGGAAATTGATGGTGTATCCTTCTGCCCGCATGTAAAGCTGACCGAGCGCGAAATCCCAGTTGCTGGTATGGGGGGCAAGACAAATAATGTACTTATCGGGGTGGGCAACAGTTATCTCCTTTGTCCACCCCAGACGTTTGTATAATAGCCAACGACAAAAACTCTGTATCATATCTGTTAATTCAAGTTGCCTATCTGATCGATAAACTCTGAAACATCCTTGTTGAAATCATTGATCAGGATTCTGAAGTATTTTTTCTGCGGAATACCTGGTTCGGGATGTGAGATGCGTTTCACATAGTCGCTTTGAATGTGCAAGATGGAAGATAGAAGAGCTTCTACATTGTCCTGGTTGGGCTTCCCACTATACAACGAAGCCGCTACACACTCTGCGAATAATTCACTGCAGATGTAATTGATGGTTTTCTTTAATTCTCTTTTGTTCAACATATACAATCGTTCCTTTCATTACCTATTTGTTAACTTCATGTGACAAATATAGCATTTTTTTTGTGAACATGATGCAAAGAACGATAAAAAATATCTTAAATCACTGATTTTATTCTCTTTTCTTTCTAAATCTCCCGAAAAAAGCGTATTTTTGCACTTGATTTTTGAACTAGTAAGGATATACAACAATAAATTCAATAAACATTTTACAGGATTATGGAAAAAAGTGCATTGCAGCTGGCAAGGGCTGCTTATCAGCCTAAATTGCCAAAGGCTCTTCAAGGTGCAGTAAAGGTAAAAGAAGGTGCTCCCACTCAGAGCGTGGATAACCAGGAAGAAATCAAGGCTCTCTTCCCCAACACTTACGGAATGCCGCTTATCGAATTCGAGCAGAGCGACGTTGCTAACACAGCAAAGATGAATGTCGGTGTCATCCTCAGCGGCGGTCAGGCCCCTGGCGGACATAATGTGATTACCGGTCTTTTCGATACTATTAAGAAGCTGAATCCCGAGAACCGTCTCTTTGGCTTCATCCTCGGTCCTGGCGGTCTGGTTGACCATCAGTATATGGAGATTACGGCAGACTTCATCGATGACTACCGCAATACAGGTGGTTTCGACATGATCGGTTCCGGTCGTACCAAGCTGGAGAAGGTTGATCAGTTTGAGAAAGGTTTGGAGATTATCCGTGAGCTCGACATCAAGGCTATCGTGATTATCGGTGGTGATGACTCTAATACCAATGCTTGTGTGCTCGCTGAGTACTATGCCGCTAAGAAGTACGGCGTTCAGGTAATCGGTTGTCCGAAGACCATCGACGGTGACCTGAAGAACGACCAGATCGAGACTTCATTCGGTTTCGATACTGCTTGTAAGACTTACTCTGAGCTCATTGGTAATATCGAGCGCGACTGTAATTCTGCCCGCAAGTACTGGCACTTCATCAAGGTGATGGGACGTTCAGCTTCTCATATCGCTTTGGAGTGTGCTCTGCAGTGCCAGCCGAACATCTGTCTGATTTCTGAGGAGGTGGAGGCTAAGGGTATGAGCCTTGACGATATCGTGGAATATATCGCTAACGCTGTTGCCCAGCGTGCTGCCGACGGTAATAACTTCGGTACTGTCATTATTCCAGAAGGTGTCATCGAGTTCATTCCTGCCATTAAGAAACTGATTGCTCAGCTGAACGACGTGCTGGCATTGCCAGAGGCTAAGGAGATCAGTCGTGACGAGCAGGTTGACTTTGCCAAGAGTCACCTCACCGAGGAGAACCTGAAGGTGTTCAACAGTCTGCCTGTTGGTGTTGCCCGTCAGCTGGCCCTCGATCGTGATCCTCATGGAAACGTACAGGTTTCTCTGATTGAGACAGAGAAGCTGCTCTCTACGATGGTAGCCCAGAGACTTGAGAAGATGAAGAAGGAAGGTAAGTATGTTGGTAAGTTCGGTACGCAGCACCACTTCTTCGGCTATGAAGGACGTTGCGCCGCTCCTTCTAACTTTGATGCTGACTACTGCTATGCACTGGGAACAAGTGCTGCTCAGCTGATTGCCAACGGTAAGACCGGTTACATGGCTATCGTGAAGAATACAACAGCCAAGACCGATGAGTGGAAAGCCGGTGGTGTGCCCATTACCATGATGATGAATATGGAGAAGCGTGCTGGTGAGATGAAGCCCGTGATCCGCAAGGCTCTCGTTGAGCTTGACGGTGCTCCCTTCAAGGAGTTTGCCGCTCATCGTGACGAGTGGGCTCGTAAGACTGCTTACGTCTATCCTGGTCCTATCCAGTATTGGGGACCGTCTGAGGTATGCGACCAGCCTACCATGACATTGGCTCTGGAACAGCAGAAATAATTTTAGATGATAGATGAAAGATGAGGGATGAGAGATAGCTCTTTCATCTCTCATCTTTCGATTATTCTTCCTATGAAAAAGAAATCCTCCCGTCGATCGCATAAGAAAAGACATTGGAGCCGCTATCCCCGTTGGGCATGGTGGTTGGGAGGATTGTTCGCTATAGGATTGTACGTTTGGTTGTTTTATTATTTCTTCGTGGGTCCCTACGGATTCCGATGGCGAGCTGTCTATGGAGATGCGAAGAATCCAAACGGTTATGAAATCAGAGGCATTGACATCAGTCATTACCAAGGTAAAATCGACTGGGACCAACTGCGTAATGCCATGATTGAAAAGTGCCCCATTCGCTTTGTGGTTATCAAGGCGACAGAAGGTTCCACGCAATTAGACAAACGCTTTAACGATAATTTCCGTAACGCACAGGAATACGGGTTTATACGTGGCGCGTATCACTTCTGGAGTAATAAGTCATCTGCCCGTGACCAAGCTTATTTCTTCCTGAAGAAAGTGCATTTGCAGCGTGGTGATCTTCCCCCGGTTCTGGATGTGGAGCATAAGCCCAAGGATATGTCAACCGAAGATTTCCAACGGGAAATCCTTACTTGGTTGCATATTGTGGAAGATAAATACCATGTCAAACCGATTATCTATACCTATTACAAGTTCAAGATGAACTATCTGGGTACGCCCGTGTTTGACGACTATCCTTATTGGATAGCACATTATTATGTGGATAAGGTGGAATACAGCGGACCGTGGAAGTTCTGGCAGCATACAGATGCTGGGCGTTTGCCTGGCATCAAGGGCTATGTGGATTTCGATATCTACAACGGGAGCTACTACGACTTGAAACAGCTGTGTATAAACTAGAGGCAAGAAGCAAGAGGCAAGAAGCAAGAGGCAAGAAGCAAGAGGCAAGAAGCAAGAGGCAAGAAGCAAGAGGCAAGAAGCAAGCTATTCTATACGGAACTGAAGCATGCACCAGTTGTTCTCACTATTGGCACAGCGTAACGACATTCCTAATTCACCTGCTTCCTCTGCCAGTATCATGGAGTCTTCTTCGTAGAACCCGCTGATAATCAAGACCGATCCATGCGTCATCACTTCCTTGAATCGGGGCATGTCGGCTAACAGGATGTTCCTGTTGATATTTGCCAACACCACATCGAAAACGCCGGATACATGCGACAGTACATGGGCATCGCCCAACAACACCTCTAAGTTCTTTACATCATTGAGCTGCGCATTATGCTCTGTATTGCGGGTGCACCACTCGTCGATATCATAACTCACCACCTCTTTCGCCCCACGTTTTGAAGCGACAATGGAGAGGATACCCGTACCGCATCCGCAGTCGAGAACGCGCTTCCCCTCCAGATCCATATCCAGCAGGGTTGACACGATCATACGGGTTGTCTCGTGTGTTCCTGTACCGAACGACTGTTTGGCATCAATCACAATGTCGTAAGGGAATTCTTTCTCAGCTGGTCTCGACAGGTTATGAATCACACATTGGTCACCGATATAAATAGGTTCGAAACCCTCCTGTTCCCAAGTCGCATTCCAATCAGCGTCTTCCACCTCTTCGGTCTCACAGGAAATCTGCAGGGAATCGATGGGGAAGTCCTTTAAGCATTCGTCCAATGTTTCCTGATGAAAGATGTCGGCAGGCACATAACCGTTCAGTCCGGTATCCGTTTCCTCGAACGATTCGTAACCTACCTGAGCGACAAGTGCTGCCAGGATATCACGTGCTGCCTGTAGGCGTTCGGAAATATCATCACCTTGAACGTCAGGGGCAGAAATACGGAACTTCGTTACGTAATATTTCATGCTCAGTGTTAAATTTGCTGCAAATGTATAAAAAAATAGGGAAAATCCTATCTTTGATTAGGGAAATTCCTTATATTTGCAGTAAAATATGTTGTATTTTTGCACTGAATTTAAAATATATGTGAGCGATATGAAAAAATTAATCTTATCAGCACTCCTTTTCGGAGCCGTATCTTTGGGCGTAATGGCTCAAGATGATGTTTACTTCACCCCCAGTAAGAGCGTGAAGAAATCAATGAGCTCTTACGAGGTGATCAATGATTCTCCCGCTCCTCTTAGCGGCAGCAACCGCGACGTGGACGAGTACAATCGTCGTGGTAAGTCAAGTAGCTATTTCAAGAAGATAGGTACTGACTCTCTGGGCAATGATATCATTGAATTCCATACGAGTGCAGAGGATATAACGGATACACTGGCTGTCTATCCAGGCACAAAGGTGGAATTCTCGGTGGAAGATGACTATAAGTACAGTCGCCGGCTGAGTCGTTTCGACGACTACTACTGGTACGACCCGTGGCTCTATGGTTATTATGGATTCGGTCCGTACTGGCGTTACCGCTATACAGGATTCTGGTATGATCCCTGGTTTGGCTATTATGGCGGCTGGTACGATCCCTGGTACTATGGCTACTATGGCATTTACGATCCCTGGTACTATGGCTATTATGGCTGGGGCTACCCCTATAACCGTTGGGGATACGCTTACTATGGCACTACATGGTATGTTCCAGGCGGCGTACGTCATTATTCCGGCAACGGGGTGACAGGTACCAGCAACCACGGAACAGTAGGACGTCCTGGTACTACGATTGCCAAAGGTGGAAACTACGGCGGCTATCGTGGCAACGGTCAGACTACACGTGCCTATGAAGCTAACCAGAACCGTAACAACAGGGGAACGGCAACTTCTCCGGGACGTTTCGGCAATAACCGTAACAACACCAACGTGAACACCAATAATAACCGTACCTATACACCTACTCCTGTGAACACCAGCAGAAGCAGCGGTAGCACTGGCGGTGGCGGCTTCAGCGGCGGTGGCGGCGGTGGAACCCGTAGCAGCGGCAGCACTGGAGGCGGCGGTGGCGGCGGTCGTTTCGGTGGCAGAAGATAGAATCCATTCAGCGCCTCTCCCAGGAGGGGCGCTCTGGAACAAAGCCATAAAGATTATTAACTAATTATTATTATCAGGAAATGAATATGAAGAAGATATTTACAATAGCTGTACTCGCTTTGGCTGCAATGCCAATGGCAGCGCAAGAAACGTACGAGAATGCCAACATCGCTACAGAAGATCTCAATGGAACTGCTCGTTATGTAGGTATGGGTGGTGCCATGGAAGCACTGGGAGCTGATATTTCAACCATCGGTACGAACCCCGCAGGTATCGGACTCTTCCGTCATACCATGGCCAGTACCTCGTTGAGCGGTCTTGAGTTGCAGGATGCAGAGGACTTCAGTATCGGTAAGAAGACAAAGGTGAGCTTCGATCAGATCGGTTTCGTCTATGCGCACCGTTCGGGAGAGAGGTCGTTCCTGAACTTCGCATTCAACTACCACAAGAGTCGTAACTTCAACGATCTGACTGAAGTTAGCGACGGTCTCAATGGTGCATCGCAGAACAAGCTCTCTTATGCCAAGGGCTTTGAGCAGTTGTTCGATCTGAACTTCGGTAATACCATCACCGGAAACTCCAACGCTTTCTCTCAGGTGGACTACCTCTACTACAATGCCTTCCTGGGTGATGAAGAGGGTAACCTGTTCTATAATGATGCGAACAGCTACCTGATGCGCAAGGCTTCTAAAGGTCATATCGGTGCCTATGACTTCAACCTGAGCGGAAATATCAACGACCGTGTTTATCTGGGTTTGACATTAGGCATCAAGGATGTGAACTATAAGTCGTACAGCGAATACTCTGAGCAACTGTTGGATTTTAATAACAGGGGTATCGGTAGTACCACACTGGCTGACGAGCGTCGCATCGATGGTTCGGGCTTCGATATCAAGGCTGGTATCATCTTCCGTCCCGTGGAGACATCTCCGTTCCGCGTCGGTCTGTATGTGAACACTCCGACATGGTATGATCTGAAGACTTCCAACTACACGGAGTTGATCAACAACACCAATGTGGGTCTTTACAAGAACTTCAACAGCAGTGAGGTGTATGAGTATAAGCTCTATACCCCATGGAAATTCGGTGCTTCTTTAGGACATACCGTTGGCAACTGGCTGGCTCTGGGTGTTACCTATGAGTATGCTGACTACAGTAATCTCGACAGTCGTTACAACACGGGCGGCACCTACGATTGGTATTACGATAACTACTACGAAGACAGCGAGAGTGATTACGTGATGAACAATCATACCGAGTCAACACTCAAGGGCGTTCACACCCTGAAGGTAGGTGGTGAGTACATGCTCGACGACGGTCTTTCCTTGAGAGTAGGCTTCAACTACCTCTCTCCGATGTATAGCAAAGACGGCTACAAGGACGGCTCGCTCGACAGTCCGGGATCCTATTATGCATCAGCTACCGACTATACTAACTGGAAGGGCACGACCCGTGTAATGATTGGTGCTGGTTACCGTTTCGACAAGGTGAGTATAGATTTCGCCTATCAGTATAGTCAGAAGAACGGTGAGTTCAGTCCGTTCATGAGCTATTGGACAGCAGATGGCGAGAACATGTCAGACAACGTCTGCAATGCTGTGAAACTTAACAAAGAGCGCCATCAGTTGTTGTTCACCCTCGGATACCATTTCTAAACGAATATACCGTGATACATCATAAAAGAACACTATTCATTAGCTGCATGCTTTTCTTAGCATGCAGCTATGTTTGTTCTCAGAACAAGCGTGAATTCCGCGGCGCCTGGATACAGGCCGTGAACGGCCAGTGGGTCGGAGTAGGAACCCAGAAGATGCAGCAGACGCTGACCTACCAGTTGGATGAGCTGATGAAAGATGGGGTGAACGCCATCATCTTCCAGATCCGTCCTGAGTGTGATGCGCTCTATCAGAGTAATATAGAACCCTGGAGTCGTTTCCTCACAGGAAAACAAGGCGTAGCGCCGTCACCTTATTGGGATCCGCTGCAGTGGATGGTCACGGAGTGCCATAAACGAGGCATGGAACTGCATGCCTGGATCAATCCTTACAGGGCCAAGACAAAAACCACCCATGAGCTTGACAGTCGCCATGTAGCCGTCAGGCATCCGGAGTGGGTGTTCGAGTATGATGATCAGTATATCCTGAATCCCGCTATTCCCGAGTGCCGTAACTTCATCTGTCATGTGGTGGGCGACATTGTGCGCCGTTATGATGTGGATGGATTGCATATCGACGATTACTTCTATCCTTATCCTGCAGCCGGTCAGACCATTCCCGACGACCAGCTGTTCCGTAGCAACCCCAGAGGATTCACCAACAAAGGCGACTGGCGCCGCGATAACGTGAACCTTTTCATCCGTCAGCTCAGCGACACCATCCACCAGAACAAGCCGTGGGTGAAGTTCGGCGTTTCGCCGTTCGGCATCTACCGTAACAAGAAGAACGATTCCAACGGTAGTAATACCAATGGCTTGCAGAACTACGACGATCTCTATGCCGATGTCCTTCTCTGGGTGAACAAGGGATGGGTGGACTACAATGTACCGCAGCTGTATTGGGAGATCGGTCATAAATCAGCCGACTACCAGGAACTGATAGGGTGGTGGAACAGATATGCTTCCAACCGTCCGCTGTTCATCGGTGAGGACGTGGAACGTACGGTGAAGAATGCCGACCTGCGTAATCCCAACGCCCATCAGCTGGCGGCAAAGGTGCAGTTACGCTCACAGATGAGGAACGTGCAGGGTGCAGTACTTTGGTATGCAAAAGCCGCAGTAGATAATATCGGTAATTACGGTACTTCGCTTCGCAGCACCTATTGGAGATATCCTGCCCTGCAGCCGCAGATGCCGTTCATCGATGGTAAGGCGCCCAAGAAGGTGCGTAAGCCTAAGATCATCAACACCCAGGAAGACGGCAATGTGCTCTTCTGGCGCGAGCCGAAGGGGAAGGGTTGGAAGAATCAGGCTGTGCGCTATGTGGTGTATCGTTTCAACAACGGGGAGCCTATCAATATCGATGATCCCTCACATATTGTTGCCATCACCCCCAACACCTTCTACCGTCTGCCTGCTCGCAGTCAGCACTCCACCTATGTGATTACTGCCCTCGACCAACTGAGTAACGAGAGTAAGATAAAGAAGGTGAAGTTCTAAGATGGCCAAGTTTGGAATACTCATTTTTATGTTATTGCCCCTCTTGGGCAATGTCTATGTGCTATGGCATGTATGGCGCATCCTGCCGCTTCCTTCCTGGGCGAAGGTCGTGGTGGTGACGTTGATGGTGTTTGCCTTCCTGCTGTTGTTCGTAGGCTTCTCCCGTCATGTACACCTGAGCATGCCCCTTGCCACGGCGGTCTATGAGATCGGTACCTCGTGGCTGATCATCTTGCTCTACCTGTTCATGACGTTCCTGCTGCTCGACATCGGGCGTTGGGTTCACCTGGTGCCTGCCACCTTTCTGAAGAACAGCTGGTCGGGAACGTTAGCGGTGACTGCTTTCATGTTCATCATCTTTCTTTATGGCAATATCCATTATCATCAGAAGGTAAGACAGCCTCTGACGCTGACTACGGGAAAGACACTCAGTCGTAAGATGAAGGTGGTGATGCTTAGCGATCTGCACCTCGGCTATCACAACCGACGAAGTGAGTTTGCCAAGTGGGTGGATAAGATCAATGAAGAGAAGGCTGATGTGATTCTGGTGGCTGGCGATATCATCGACAAGAACATACAACCGCTTGAAGAACAGGAGATGCATCAGGAGTTCTTACGACTGAATGCGCCCGTTGTGGCCTGTTTGGGCAATCATGAGTATTATGGTGGTGAGTCGAATGCGCTGTTGTTCTATAAGAAAGCCGATATCACCCTGTTGCGCGACAGCGTGACAACGGTAGGCGATTTGTGCATCATTGGCAGGGACGACCGTTCCAATCCCAAACGAAAGGCACTCAGCGAGCTGATGAAAGGCGTTGACCGCACGAAATACCTGGTGGTGCTCGACCATCAGCCCATTCAGTTAGAGGAGGCTGAACAAAACGGAATCGATTTCCAGTTGAGCGGTCACACCCATCACGGTCAGGTATGGCCCATCTCCTGGATTACGGAAAGCATCTACGAGTGTGCCTTCGGAGAATGGCAACGAGGCAGCACCCGTTATTACGTCACCAGCGGAATAGGTATCTGGGGTGGTAAGTTCCGAATCGGTACCCGTTCAGAGTATGTGGTGGCAGAGATTACACCCGACAGGTAGTTGCCTGTCGGTTATTTCGTGTAGTCTTTCGGCGTAAACAGGTAGTCGTACAGTTTCTTTCCTTTGTCCTTCGACGAGAAGTAAATATAGCGGAAGTTATACTTCGCCTCCTTGTAGCGTATCAGGGTAGGGGCGTTCATCACATCGCTGAGCAATGCCTTATGGATATCCTTCTCAGCATCACCGGTCAGCAGTGTATCGGCTTCACCCCGCAAGGAATAGTAATAACAAATGGTCTTACTCCCGCGATCGAAGGTCATACTGTCGGAGATAACGTTTGCATCAACCGGTGCAGGACAGTATTTCTCCGTATATTCCTTACATTCCCGTTCCGTCCTTTCGTCCAGGTTCTCATGACAGGCACTGAGTCCTGCTCCCAAAATGGTTGCCATCATCATGGCTCTTGCAAATCCCTTCATGTATTTATTTTACATTTTTACGATTTTACGATTTCATCATTTCCTCACTCCTCATTCCACACTCCACACTCCTCACTTCTTGATTCCAAACAAGTCACGCCAGTTATTAAAGTCCTTCTTCATAATCAGACCCACACCCTGTGTGGTAAGACTGTTTCGGGTGAAATACCGGTCGTTGGTCTGGTTATACACCTTAATGGCCAGGTTGCCACTGGGGAACAACAGGTAACGCACATCGAAGTCACCGATGAACAACGTGGTGGCATTGGCATTGTCGCGGTAGCCGAACTGTCCGTTAATCAGCAACCGGTTGTTGAGCAGTCGTCCGCTGAGCAGACCCTCGTATTCGGCATTGTTCCATCCCTCATCACCTGTGGAGATATTTGCACCGAAGTTCCAGTTACTCGTGTTGACGAACGAGCTGAGCACCGAGTTGATCTGCTGACTGATGGTACCGCTGAGTAACGACTGCATGGCCAGACTGGTCTGACTCTGGGTGTTGTTCTCGCCGGCGTTGTTGGTGTTCTGCGTATAGAAACGACCGATGCTGAGCAGGTATATCACCTGCTGGTTCATCTCCTCCTCACCATTGATGAGAGCCCTTACCATCTGCTTGGCATCGGTATTGACGGTAGGCAGGTCGAGGTCGAACTCCACATGCGGCTCCTGCGGTGTTCCTGTGATATTCATGATGCAGTCAACTCGAATGTTATTACTACTGAAGCTCTTTCCTATCTGCAGGTCAGAAAGGGGCACGCCGCTGACGGTGTATAGCGCCTTCAGGTTCAGTACGGCATCATAGGGGTCACCGCCAAAGACGATGGTACTGCCCTGCTGGAACTGGAAGTCCTTCTTGATGATGTTCTGGATGGTGAGCTTATATACACCATGGTCCACATTATAGTTACCGAACATATCGAACGCCCCCTTATTAAAATATGTAGCATGGATGGACCCGTTACCGTTCAGCGCGATATAGTCGCCGCTGGTCTGGTCCATCAGCACCCGCAGGGTAAAGTCGGGCGTGGTATTGATCAGGAAGTTAATATGGATATCCGAAGGAATATCCGGTCGTTCAACGGGTATCCCTGTCACCTCCTGCACCTTCTCCGATTCGTTCTTATCTCTCCAGGTGATGAACTCCTGTTTAGAGATGGCATCTGGACTCGCTGCGTTGTATTCAATGAACGAGTTTCGTTCGGGTGTTCCGCTGATGTCGAAGTCGATCCGTCCGCTTCTTCCTGTTATGGCGCAGTTACCTGAGGCGATGACCGTACCATAGAACGTGTTATCGCCGTAGGTGGGGAAGTCGTAGCACAATAAGTGCTGCGCTTGAATATCCAGGTCGAAAGTGAGTCGGGTGAGATGTTTATGGTGCAGTGCTCCGCTAAGGATACCGATGTTTCCATTCCTGTCGCGAATGGTATCAGCCCGGAAGATAATCTCGTCGGGAATCAGTCTGACGGTATCGTTCTGCATCACATAATGCGTATTCAGTGTGGTGATGTCGAAGCCGCCGTTACCCACAATCATTCCTGTGAGGTTGATCTCACTGAGGTCGCCAGCCAACCGCAGGTCGCCCGTACCCCTTGCCTCCACATTGTCCATGAAACTCCCGCAGAACGACTCCAGGAACTCCAGTCGTGTGTTCCTGGCACCAATGGCCAGATCGATCTCATGTCGTGCAGGCGACACGAAGCCTTTGACAAGCGTTTGTGCCTGATCCGTTTCATCGGCATGGGCATCGATATCGATCTGCTTGTCCTCCTCGTTCCAGTTCACCGCTGCATAGAGCGTTCCCATCCTTCCTTCCTGGAAGCGGAACTCGCCTACCGACAGGTTGGCATAGGCCTGGGGATGATGGAAGACCGCCTTGACGCAAGCCTTACCAGAGGCTTTGCCGCTGAATTCCACCGAATGGAAGTTCACGAGGTTCAGGATGTAGTTCACGTCCACATCCTGTAAGTCGGCCACGAGTGAGTCGGCCGCCGATTCCGTGCCCTTACCGGTGATGATGATATGCTGCTTGTTATGCTCGATGGCGAAGTAGTCAACCAGCAGGTTCTTCTCACTATAGATAATATCCGAGGGCTGCACGTGCCATACAGTGTCGTTGACCAGCACTTCCGAGGGGTGGATACGCATGTGTGCCGCAGCCTTCCCCTGGTCGGTCTTGAAGAATTCCGTGGTACTGTTGAATGTTCCCTTGATGGGGTGGGGCTGGTTGTTGTTCCAGTTCAGACTGGTGATGAGCTCGTTATTTGCAGCATTGGCATTGAGGTTGATGTCCAGTCGCTGACCGTTGTCCATCAGTTTGCGCAGATGACTGCTCACGAGGAGCTCGTTCACATCCGATGTGTGCAGACTCACGATGCCGTCTTCATAGCTCCCGCCGTCGTAGGTGAAAGCCGGTAACCGCATGGTCATATCCATCTTCTGTGCCTGGTCGTTCATGGTTCCTTCTACATGCATCGGCTGGTTCAGGGTCACGGGGATATGGAGGAAGGTGTTCAGCCAGTCAGACCGTGTGATATCTGCGTTGATGGTGAAGTTGTTATGACGCACATTGTTGGTCTTGGGCAGACCGGGCAGGGTGGGGAGCTTCGAGCCGATGAAATTGATGATGCTCTGTGGCAGCGAAGCATAGTCGTACTGACCTTGGATATTCACATTACCGAAGTCGCTCTGCATGTTCAGGTACCGCAAGTCTCCGTCATTGGCCGCCAGCAGGTGAAGATCGTTCAATGCATAACTCTCTTCCGAGGAGGTCATCGAGAAATGACTGATGTCGAGTGTTCCGTTCATGTTACTGAGCGAGTTGCCGGTGAAGTCGGCATCGATGTCGGCATCGAAAGAAGCATTCTTGAACTGGTTCGACAGATGCAAGGCCTGCGGATTGAAGTGGCGAACGGTACCGGTGAGGTTGGTTCTCGACTGCTGACCGTTCAACAGAATCATACCCGAAACATCAATATCGCCATTGGGATCTGTCAGGGTTAGCTGACCGTTAAAGGTATTCTTCTGATAATCACCATCGATGGATAAATCGTTGTAAACGTAGTTGTTATACTGAAACTTCTGAATGTTTCCTTTGAGTGCAATCCGTTGGTCGTTACCCTTGCGTAGCGTACCATCGACATCCAGGTTCGCCGAGATGTTTCCAAACCGTTCATCATCGAGCACACGTCGCAGGTTGAAATCGTTCGTTACGATAGTCGCATGTACCTGCTGGTGCTGTAGGGCCAGTTGCAGTTTTGCATTACCCGCATCCGAGAGGAGTGATCCGTTCAGGGCAATCTCGTCTGTACCCGTACCATGCGCCTCCCCTTGGAAATCCACATCCCCCAGTCGTACGATCTCTGCCGGAATATCCATGTTCTTCCCCTGCAGGTTCTTCGAGAGCACATCGATGGTGTGCCCGCTGAGTCGTAGGTTATCCACCTTGGTGTACCAACGTGGAATACTGTTGATATGACTCATGCTGCCGCTTACCTTCAAGTCGATGTCATCATGGTCGCCATGGAGCAGCAGGTGGTTCACTTGCAGTAATGAATGTGTTCCCGAGCCTGAAACGGTGAGCTGCATGGGGTTGGTGAACGACTGCAGCATGGGCTCGAAGCAAGCTATGTCGCTGGGTGTGATGGTTGAGCGGGGTATCTGGAAAGCGTACTGTAGCGAACCCTCCTTCAACCGCTTGTCTTCCAGCTGGTAGGTCGCTCCAATGCTGTCAACCAGCACACGACTGTTCGGCAGTCTGAGGGAGAAATCCTTCAGGTATGCCTGTTGCTTGTCGGCTTTCAAACGGAACGACAGGTTCTGGATATCCAGTCCCGACGCCTCCTTGAAGGAGATCTTCTTGACGGTTGCCTCCAGGTTATCATCCGTGAGCGTAGGTAGAAGGATGTGCGCACTGATGTCATTGACATGTAAATGATTGGTATTGAACCGTCCGTGGGTTACGGGTATGTCGTACCGGTCGTAGTCGATACTTCCATGACGCACAATCAGCGAGCCAATACTGATGTCGAGCGGCTGATGTTGCGTGGTGTCTTTCGAGGCCAGCGAATCCAGCATGAACTGGTAGTTGGCAGGCGTGAGCGCATCTTTCTTGTAGAAATGCCCCTGCAGTCCGAACAGCTGCGCCGATGAGATGGAGATCTTCCCCTGCGGAATGGAAAGCAGACGAACCTTGGCCGACAGTCGTGAGGCATGGATCATGGTGTCGCCTTGCTGGTCGTTAATAACCACATCATCGATGATCAGACGGTTCAGGATACCCAGGTTCACCTTCCCTACACGCACCTCCGTACCTAACTTATTCGAGAGAACCTTACCGGTTTGACGACCCATATATCCCTGTACTGCTGGGATGTGCAGCAGTATAATCAGCAATAGGTACAGACCTGCCAAGGTCCATACTATGCCGCTGATGATGTGTGTCAGACGCTTCAATTCTTAATTTATGCGCAAAGTTACGAAAAAACGAGAGCAATACAAAGATTACATCAAATAATTTGCATTTTAGAAGAATTCGTTGCCTTTTTTGTGCTGAATATGCAAAAAAATCCTTAAATTTGCAGCATCTTTGAGTAGAGCAACCAATATTTTCATTTAAATAAATGCTATGGCAAGTGTAATTAAGCTATCAAAAGGCTTGGACATGAACCTGAAAGGCAAGGCTGTAAAGGAGAAAACCAACATCGTACGGGGCAGTGAGCTGGCGCTTACACCCGATGCGTTTGTGGGTATGACTCCCAAGGTCGTTGTTAAGGAAGGTGATATGGTCAAGGCCGGGGATGCTTTGTTTGTCAACAAACAGTATCCCGATGTGAAGTTTGCCTCACCCGTTAGCGGACAGGTTTCTGCCGTGATACGTGGTGAACGGCGTAAAGTGCTATGCGTGAAGGTGAAGGCTGATCAGGAACAGCAGTATGTTGATTATGGCAAGAAGGATGTGGCTCAGCTCGATGGCGAGGCTGTCAAGCAGGCACTCCTCGAGGCTGGTCTCTTCGGTTATATCGACCAGCTGCCTTATGCTGTTTCCACCAACCCCGAAACCCAACCGAAAGCCATCTTCGTCAGTGCCCTTCGCGACAAACCGTTGGCAGCCGACTTCGAGTTCGAGCTGGAGGGTAACGAGAATGATTTCCAAACTGGACTGACAGCGCTGTCTAAGATGGCCAAGACCTATCTGGGTATCGGCAGTCAGCAGACAGCTACTGCGTTGACTCAGGCAAAGGATGTGGAAGTGAACATCTTCGACGGTCCTTGTCCTGCTGGTAACGTGGGTGTGCAGGTGAATCATCTGGATCCCGTGAACAAGGGAGAGACGGTGTGGACCGTTGACCCCAGCGCCGTGATCTTCTTCGGTCGTTTGTTCAACACCGGTAAGGTGGATCTGCGTCGCCTGATTGCCGTTGCAGGCAGCGAGGTAGAACGCCCTGCTTATGTGGAAGCAGTGGTCGGCGACCGTGTCGGCGACTTGTTAGCAGGAAACCTGAAAGAAGGGAAGAACCTGCGTATCATCAATGGTAATGTGCTGACAGGTAAGCCCTGTTCGCTCGATGACTATGTAGGTGCTCATACCTCAGAGATCACGGTCATCCCCGAAGGTGATGACGCTGATGAGTTCCTGGGTTGGATTCTCCCGCGTTTCAAGCAGTTCTCTGTGAACCGCAGCTATTTCTCCTGGCTCTGTGGTAAGAAAAGCTACGCCCTTGATGCCCGCATCAAAGGTGGTGAGCGCCACATGATCATGAGTGGTGAGTACGACAAGGTACTGCCGATGGATATCTATGGTGAATACCTCATCAAGGCCATCATCGCTGGCGATATCGACCGTCAGGAGGCTTTGGGTATCTATGAGGTGAGTCCTGAGGACTTCGCCCTGGCTGAGTTCGTTGACTCCTCTAAACTTGAGTTGCAGCGTATTGTTCGTGAAGGTCTGGATGTTTTACGTAAAGAAAACGCATAACTATGTCAGCATTAAGAAATTATCTCAATAAGATTAAGCCGAATTTTGAAGAGGGAGGCAAGCTACATGCTTTCCGTTCGATTTTCGACGGCTTTGAAACGTTCCTTTACGTGCCCAACGACACGGCCAAGAGTGGAGTGAACATCCACGACGCCATTGATTCGAAGCGTATTATGAGTATGGTGGTCATCGCCCTGATGCCGGCCATGCTGTTTGGTATGTATAATATCGGCTACCAGAACTATCTCGCTGCAGGTACACTGGCTTCCGCCAGCTTCTGTGAGATCTTCTTCTATGGTTTCCTGGCCGTACTGCCAAAGATTCTCGTATCCTACATTGTGGGTCTGGGCATTGAGTTCGCCTGGGCACAATGGAAAGGCGAGGAGATCCAGGAAGGCTATCTGGTATCGGGTATCCTCATTCCGCTCATCATCCCTATCGGCTGTCCGCTGTGGATGCTAGCCCTGGCCTGCGCCTTCAGCGTGATTTTCTGTAAGGAGATCTTCGGTGGAACGGGTATGAATATCTTCAACCCCGCCATCGCTGCCCGTATGTTCCTGTTCTTCGCTTATCCGTCGAAGATGACCGGCGATCAGGTGTGGGTGGCAAAGGATTCTATCTTCGGACTCGGTAACACACTGCCCGACGGCTTCACAGCAGCTACTCCGCTGGGACAAATCGGTCAGGGTATTGCTCCCGACGCTTCTATCTGTGATATGATCTGCGGCTTCATCCCCGGTTCTATCGGTGAGACCAGCGTGATTGCCATCGCCATCGGTGCTGTTATCCTGCTGTGGACAGGTATCGCCTCTTGGCGCACCATGTTGAGCGTGTTCGTTGGTGGTGCCGTACTGGCATTCATCTTCCAGTCAACAGGCTCTTCCATGGAGTGGTGGCACCACTTCGTGATGGGCGGCTTCGCCTTCGGTGCAGTATTCATGGCTACCGATCCCGTTACTTCTTGTCGCACATCCTGCGGACAGTATATCTATGGCTTCCTGGTAGGAGCCATGGCCATCATCATCCGTGTGATGAATGCCGGCTATCCTGAGGGTATGATGCTTGCCATCTTCTTTGGTAATATGTTTGCTCCCACGATCGACCACTTCGTGGTGGCCAGTAACATTTCAAAACGTGCAAAGAGAGGAGGTACCAAATGAAACTGAATACTAATTCGAATTCGTACATTATTGTTTATAGTGCGGTTCTTGTTGTGATCGTGGCCTTCCTGCTGGCATTCGTCTATCAGGCACTGAAGCCCAGACAGGATGCTAACGTGGAGCTCGATATCAAGAAGCAGATCCTCTATTCGCTCAATATCCGTGGCTTGGACGGTCAGGAGGCAGAAGCTAAGTATGCCGATGTGGTGAAGAGCGAGGAGAAGACTGGCGACCAGTTGTATTATGCTTGTGAGATCGACGGACAGAAGAAGTATGTGTTCCCCCTGAAGGGCATGGGTCTCTGGGGCGGTATCTCAGCCTTCGTAGCTGTTGACGATGATCTGAACACCATCTATGGCGCTTACTTCAACCATGAGAGTGAGACCGCCGGTCTGGGTGCTGAAATCAAGGACTCTCAGGCATGGCAGGAGAAGTTCCAGGGAAAGAAGATCTTCTCCGACGATGGCAACCTGGCTATCGGCGTGGTGAAGAAAGTGGAGAATCCCGCTTCAGAGGTGGATTGCGTCACGGGTGCTACGCTGACCTCCAATGGTGTCTCCGACATGCTCCGTGAGGGTTTGAAATCTTACATTACTAATTTGAAAGGGAAGTAAACTATGGCACTATTCAGTAAACAAAATAAGGAGGTATTCACGAATCCGTTGAACCTCGACCACCCGATACTCGGACAGGTATTGGGTATCTGCTCGGCACTGGCCGTCACCTCGCAGCTGAAACCTGCCATCGTGATGGGTCTTGCCGTAACGGTGATCACGGCCTTTGCCAACGTGATCATCTCAGTCATCCGCAACACCATTCCTAACCGCATCCGTATCGTGGTGCAGCTGGTGGTTGTGGCAGCTCTTGTAACCATCGTTTCTCAGATTCTGAAGGCTTTCGCCTACGACGTGAGCGTTCAGCTGAGCGTGTATGTGGGTCTGATCATCACCAACTGTATCCTGATGGGACGCCTCGAAGCCTTCGCCATGCAGAACAAGCCTTGGCCCTCGTTCCTCGACGGTGTAGGTAACGGCTTGGGCTACGCTATGATCCTGGTCATCGTAGGTGCCGTTCGTGAGTTTCTCGGACGCGGTTCGCTCTTAGGTTTTCAGATCATCCCTCAGAGTTTCTACGATTTCGGATATGTCAACAACGGAATGATGACGATGCCGGCTATGGCGCTCATCCTCGTGGGATGTGTGATTTGGGTTCATCGTGCATATTTTTATAAGGAGAAATAAGATATGGAACACGCAATATCATTACTGTTTAGGTCGATCTTTGTCGACAATATGATCTTCGCCTTCTTCCTCGGCATGTGTTCCTACCTTGCCGTGTCGAAGACCGTGAAGACCTCTTTGGGACTCGGACTCGCCGTGACCTTCGTGCTCACCGTGACCGTCCCTGTGAACTATTTGTTGCAGACCAAGGTGCTGGGTCCTAACTGCCTCGCTGATGGGGTGGATCTCAGCTACCTGTCGTTCATCCTCTTCATCGCTGTAATTGCCGGTATGGTGCAGCTCGTGGAGATGACGGTCGAGAAATATTCTCCCTCGCTCTATGCGGCACTGGGTATCTTCCTGCCGCTGATCGCTGTAAACTGCGCCATCATGGGTGCCTCACTGTTTATGCAGCAGCGCATCCTTATGGAGCCCACCAATTCACAGGCCATCACCTCTATCTGGGATGCCATTGTCTATGGCTTCGGCTCTGGTATTGGCTGGACACTCGCCATCGTAGCCATGGGTGCTATCCGCGAGAAGATGCAGTACAGCGACGTTCCCAAGCCCTTGCAGGGTCTTGGCATCGTGTTTATCACCGTGGGTCTTATGGCCTTGGCAATGATGTGCTTTAGCGGTTTGAATATTTAATGTTTAATGTTAAATGTTTCATATAGAAAATGGCACAGTTTATAGCATATAGTATAGGAGTATTCCTCCTGGTGATCATCCTCCTGGTGATCATCCTGCTCGTGGCAAAGAAATATCTTTCTCCTTCGGGCAATGTGAATATTGAGATCAATGGCGACCGTACCATCTCGGTAGCTCAGGGTAACAACCTGATGGCCACCCTGAACGAGAACGGTATCTTCCTTCCCTCCGCTTGTGGTGGTAAAGCCAGCTGCGGACAGTGTAAGGTACAGGTGCTCGAAGGTGGTGGTGAGATTCTGGATTCCGAGAAGCCTCACTTCACCCGTAAGCAGATCAAGGACCACTGGCGCCTCGGCTGTCAGTGCAAGGTCAAGGGCGACCTGAAGATCCATGTTGATGAGAGCATCCTCGGTGTGAAGGAGTATGAGTGTACCGTGATCTCTAACAAGAACGTGGCTACCTTCATCAAGGAGTTCAAGGTGCAGCTGCCTCCGGGCGAGCACATGGACTTCCTGCCTGGTTCTTATGCACAGATCAAGATTCCTAAGTTCGATTGCATCGACTACGATAAGGATTTCGACAAGTCATTGATTGGTGATGAGTATCTGCCCAGCTGGGAGAAGTTCGGCTTGTTCCCGCTGAAGTGTAAGAACCCCGAAGACACCATCCGTGCTTACTCTATGGCCAACTATCCTGCCGAGGGTGATGTGTTCATGCTGACGGTGCGTATTGCTACGCCGCCGTTCAAGCCCGACCGCAGTGGCTTCATGGATGTGAACCCGGGTATCGCTTCATCGTATATCTTCTCACTGAAGCCAGGCGATAAGGTAATCATGAGCGGTCCGTTCGGTGACTTCCATCCGCACTTCGACTCGAAGAAGGAGATGATCTGGGTTGGTGGTGGTGCCGGTATGGCTCCGCTGCGTGCACAGATCATGCACATGACGAAGACACTGCATACCACCGATCGTGAGATGCATTACTTCTATGGTGCCCGTGCACTCAATGAGGTGTTCTACTTAGACGATTTCCTCGGACTGGAGAAGGAGTATCCTAACTTCCACTTCCATCTTGCACTTGACCGTCCTGATCCTGCTGCAGATGCTGCTGGTGTGAAATATACTGCTGGATTCGTACATCAAGTGATGTACAATACCTATCTGAAGGATCACGAGGCTCCCGAGGATGTAGAGTATTACATGTGCGGTCCTGGACCGATGTCCAACGCTGTCGTTCAAATGCTCGACAGTCTTGGCGTGGAGCCCGAGAGCATCATGTATGATAACTTCGGAGGATAGTTCTTTCGAGGAAGGAGGAAGGACGAAGGAGGAAGGAGAATAGCTTTGATATTGTGCCACCTTATATAGACACTTTATCTCAGTATCATTTCTCCTTCCTCCTTCGTCCTTCCTCCTTCCTCGTTTTTAGGAAAGCTCAATCTTCTCAATCCTCAGCTTTAACAAGCCTGCAGGAACACGCACTTCCACTTCATCACCCACCTTTTTATTCAGTAGAGCTTGCGCGATGGGTGATTTAATGGAAATCTTTCCCTCACGTAGATTAGCTTCGTTCGGACTGGCTATGGTGTAGGTCATCGTTTTGTTATTGGCCAGATTGGTCATCTGCACCTTACTCAGCAACTGCACACTGTCGGTGCCGAGTCGCGACACATCGATTACTCTTGCATTGGCCAGCACCTTCTGTTTGAAACGAATCCTACCAAGGAGTCGTGCCTGTTCACGCTTGGCGGCATGATACTCGAAGTTCTCGCTGAGATCACCCTTGTCGCGGGCCTCGGCAATCGCCTCCCGAACCTGCGGTAGCTCAACGCTTTCCATTTGATGTAATTCGGCCACGAGTTTGTCGTAGCCCTCTTGTGACATATATTCCATAATGTAACTGTTATCTCAATCGCGTCGGCAAAATTAGCAAAAAAAACACAAATACCCCTCTTTCCCTACAAAATTTCTCCACTTAACTCCCAACCAGCCTTCTAATGCATAGTAATCAGCCTTATAACGCATAGTAATCAGCCTTCTAACTACCCGTAACCAGCCTTCTAACTTTAGCCTATAGTTTTTCAATTTACATAATCCTCCGCTATATTAGTGTAACTGCATGATTACCAGAGAATTCGTGGCGGAGGAATTTAATAGAAATTGCTCCGCTAACAACCTTCTAACTATATGTTGATCAGGCGTAATAGCGGAGCAAATAGGAATTTGAGTGAGGAGGTTCGGCAATACTACTTCCCGAGCTTTTTCCCTCTGAAGTATGCATCGAATGTGTCTTGGCCGTAGCCTTCGCCAGTGTATTTGAAGGTTGAGGCCATGGCACCTTCCACTTTCTCACCGCAGTAGAATACCGTGAAGGCATCTTTGGCATAACCACCACCAAGCTCCTGAAACGTGCTGGGCATGGCGTCTATTTTCTTATCACCGTAATAGACGTTAAAGTTGGTCTTGAAATATCCCCTGCGTGCAGGAGGTTCAACGGGTTCCACTTGACTGTCCTCACGATGCCGCCAACTGCCGCTGCGCTTCAGACGGAACGTAGAAGGATCCACATTTTCGAGCACCTGACCATTCAGATACACATTGTAATGGTCTTTGGCGTAGCCGTAGCCCAGATCCTTGAAACTACGTGCATCGGCGTACATCAAAAGTTCATTGTCGAAATAAACCTTGCCATGATCCACTTCATACTGCTGTGCGTACCCTGTCATGGCAAACCCTATCATTGCAACCAGCAAGATGGTTTTGTGTAAGAAAGCAATCTTTTTCATATTCTTATTCTTTTACAGTTTATCTGTTGCAAAGATAGGGCTTTTTGCTCATAGAACAAGTAGGGAAACCCCTATTCTTGCATAGAGGATATCCTATAAAGGGTTTCCTTGAAACTATCCATGTCGTCGGTGTGGAGCCAATGGAGGTCATGGATGTTTCCCTGCTTGTCGATGAGCTTATAAGTGGGGAAGGCATCAACATGGAGGAACTCTTCCACAGCACGTTGCTGGGCTGTAGGCAGGTTGTAGTGAACACAATTGTCGCCAGTCAGCTTGTACTGCTTGATGACATTCTTCCACGATTCCTCCGGACTGCGGTTGGCCAGATAGAGGTACACGATATCAAATTCCTTCAGCTGCTGCTTCACATAGTCCGACTCGGACAGCTTCTCCTTGCAGGGTCCGCACCATGTGCCCCAGATATCGAGATAAACAATACGACCTTTATACGGCTCCAAGATCTTTCGTAGGATGGCCTCTCCATCGGTCAGACCTTCAACATCCGACGAGGGGCGCAGACTGGCAATATCTTCCACTTCCGCCTGCTGAATGGCGAGAAGTTTGTCGTTTCTTGTCATAACGGCATTTCTGATGGCCGGTAGTTGTATCTCGCTGAGCACATCCATACAGGTCTGGTTCAGTGGTAAGCGTCTCTCCACGAAGCGACTGCAAAGCAGCTGGCCCTTGGCAATATCGCGCAGAACAGGGTCTTGATAGACAGAATCGATGAGCTTCGCCTTGAGATCTATCATGTCAAAGTAGTCGTTCACTATGTCTTCCACTTCAGGTCTTTGCATCAATATGTTCAATTCCTCAATGAGTTCCTTGTTTTGTTCCTCTATCTTTTTGGCTTCGTCGGGTGATGCCTTCTTATACTGTTCCATCATATTCTGCCACTTCTTGATGGTGGTCAGATCTTCGGCCGAGGCCTTGAACAGTCCTCGCTCTGACATCTGCAGTAGGGTATTGGCATCGAAGGTCATGTTTTGTTGCATCTGCGTATTTTTCTCCTGGGCCATGAGTAAATAATAGTAGAGGAACCATCCGATTTCTCTGGATACCGTGTATGGCTTGACGATGTTTGACCACAAGTTATCTTCGATGAAGTCGAGGGTTGTCTGCGGCAGTTTCTTGCTGATGGCAAAGAGTCGGCTCTGCAGCAGTTCCTGTGCCATGGTACTAACGTTGCTCATTCGCTGATAGTCGGCATACTTGCGGGAAAGGGTAGGATTCTCGTTCAAGAGGGAGTCGAGCATGGTTACATTACGCTGATACATGTTCATCCATTGGTCGTTATAAGCCTTTATCTGCTCATCGGTCATGCTATGCTCATCGCTCTGTTCATACGCCCTTATGAAGTTGTGGGCAAGCAGTTCGTTCTGCAGACGGGAATTATGTCCCATGAACAATCGTTTCTTGTTCTTGTAGTCGAACAGGTAGAAATAGGTCTCACCCGGTTCCAATACGGTATGTAAGTGTGATCTCCTCCAGTCGGCATATACCTCCTGACTGTTCTCCACGGGTACTTTAACGATGAAGTGGCCTTCGTCGTCGATATCACCTTTGAATTCAACACCCTCTTTGGTATAGATGCTATAGAACTCGATCTCGAACTGCCGTTTCTTATCGAGCACTTCTTTTGGAAGGTCTTTCAGCCATCCCACAAAAGTCACGGTATCTCCCTCACGGTACCCGTTATCCTTAAAGGTACTCCAATCCTTTGCCGGGTAGTCGGGCAGTGTTTCGGAGGTAATGAGAGAATATACTTGTTTCTTTCCACCACCGATGGTCATCTGTCGCTTCCCGTCTTTCTGCTTTCCTACCGCTACTTTCAAAGTCTTTTCGGGATTGACCAGCGTCACCTCGAACTTATCGTTCATTCGCTTGAGGTTGCCATATTCCCAGAACCGACAGTCGTAGATGGCATACTTCTCCGTGAATCCAATGTCCCAGTCGCCTGTCTGTTCGTTGCGCCACATGGTTCCTGCGAGGATTCCGATTTTGTTCTGTGCCAGTCCTGGTATAGCAATCAGGACGAGCAATGTGGTAATAATGGCTTTCTTCATACTATCTATATTATTTTTATTCATTACTGCTATTGTTGCTTCCTCCGCCTTTCACGTCATCGTTGCTGATGGTGCGCTCAGCTTTCCTTACACTGGCTTTCAGCTCGCCTATGCGATAACTGATGCTGAGGCTAAAGCGCTGAACAACGCTTTTCGTCCAGTTGTCTGAATGGAAGTAGAGGTCTTCCATGGAAGATTTATAGTTCTTATATTTCTTCAGGAAGTTCGTAGCAGAGAGTGTCAGATTAAGGCGCTTATCCAGCCATGACTTTTGGATACCCATGGAGTAGCTGGTAAAACTGCCGCTCCTTCCCTGCAGGGTTATACGAGGAGTATATCCATAGAGGTTAAATGACACTTGCCAATTCTTAGGCATTGTCTGCTGTGCACCACCATATACATATAAGTCCCATCCGTGGTTTCTCAGCGTTCCGCCATCGCTCATATCCGTATATGAAACACGATTGTTCATATAGACGCGGGTATTCTTTGTGGCATTCCAGTTGATGTAGGTGGTCAGGAAGGTTCCTCGAACATGACCGATATTCTCGTAGGTGGTATAAAGCACTTCCTTACCTGTTGGGTTCTTCAATCCTGGAATCTGGGTGTCGGGTAACAGCTTTGTCACACTCTCTATGCTGTTTCTTGTAAAACTATGCTGCAGGGCGAGATTGATGTTGAACTTGGATGTGAAATTACTGTATCTCAGACTGAACGTATGGTTCTTCTCGCTGTCGAGGAATGAGTTTCCCTGCTGGATATTGGTGGGAGTCGTGTCGTCGATATAAGGATTGAGGTACCAGATACCAGGACGATAGATGCGCATATCATAACCCAGGCGCAGATTGGACGTCGGTGCCAAACTGTAGCCAATGCTGGCAGAAGGAACGAAATCATTGAAGTGTTTCGTGAAATCATCACCACGTCCCAGCTTGTACTCCACATCCTGCAAGGTATGTTCGTAGCGCAATCCCAAGCGAGCAGATAGTTTTTCCAATTGAAGACCGTAGCCCAGATATGCGGCAAAGATATCGTTACGATGCTTATAGTGCGAAGAGTGCTCTTGATCGTACGTGTATTCGCTGGTATTAACGGCCGGCTGCTCGTAGCGGTCATCTTCCGATTTGTTGTTGCGCAGAATATATTTCACACCCGTTTCCAGCGTATGTATCTTACTGAAGGGGGTGGTATAGTCTGCTTGGAAGGTGTGCTCTGTGGTGTTCTGATCGCCATCGTTATGCTGATTCTTCAGTCGTTGTAGAAAGTTTTCCCATCCGTCAACAGCCTGCATGTCAGTATAATTGGTATATGCGTCCGTTTTATCGGGCTCAGTAGCGATCCTATACGACAATGTGAACAGGCGCTCTGGTACAGAGAAACTGCGCTGATAGTCAACGCTACCATAAACAGCAATGTAATTGTTCTTTGAGGTGCCAACGGTATGATAGCTATAGAGTTTGCTTTGTGTAAGTGGCGAGGTGGCAGCTACACTTCTTTCGCTATTGCTTTTGCTTCTACCTCCCCAGAGGTCGAATGATGCGCTAACAAGTCGCAGGGTGTCTATCTCGTAGCTGGCTTCGATAGTTCCGTATTGGAATTTGCTGTTAACCTTTGACCATCCTTCGTTGTCAATATCTGATGACGATTCGCTGAGATTGCCAATCGTCTTCCGACTACCTCCGGAATAACTGCGAGGCGAATCTGTGTACTGATAATTGTAATTAGCACTCATAGTCAGCTTACCACTCTTCACAGTAGCATAGGTACTACCAGCGGCTCCGCGGTTGCTTACGCTTCCGCTGAAGGTGGCTGTATAGCCTTCGATACCCTGGTTGTGTGTGATGATGTTCAGGATACCACCCACACCCTCTGCATCATACTTAGGACCCGGGTTAGTAATCACCTCGATCTTCTTGATGCTGGTAGCGGGCATGCTTTTAAGAACTTCCTTGGGATTATTAGACATCATCTGGTTGGGCTTGTTGTTCACATAGATCTTGAACGAACTGGAGCCGTTGACCTGGATGTTGTCCTCACCATCTACTGTTACCATCGGTATCTTGCGAAGCATCTCGAGAATGGTGTTCGACTTCGAGTCGGGGTCGCTCTCAATGTCGTAGGTTAGCTTGTCGATATCCGACTTTACGAGCGATTTCTGTTGCACCACAACAACATCCTGTAATTCCAACGACTTGTAGATGCTGTCAGCACGAAGCGAGTCGGCTCTGGTCTGAGCTTGCGTTGTGATGACTGATAAACTGAAAACAATCAATGTAAATACTACTTTTTTCATCTTTTTTTCTGATTGATGGTTTTATAGTACTGCAGTACCTCCTCGGATGCAGTGATCATATTAGAGAGTTGTTCATTGGGACTTTCTTCCTTACGGGCAAGGGTAAGGAACTGCTGATAATAGTCTTTTGCCTGCTCATAGTCTTTCAACAGATAGGCGTAGGCATTGGCTATATTATAATAGGTGGCTATAGAGCCAGGATTGTAGGTAAGGTGTTCCTTCCACGCAGCCACTGCCTCGGGGTAATGCTGGGTGAGGTAGTAGCCTTCACCCTGTGAGAGGGTAATGGCCTTCATCACTGCCGGGTCGGGTTGCATCAACTCTTTGGCCAACTTGAGGTACAAAAGACCTTCCTCGTAACGTTGGGTATCAACACATACCACCCCTAAACGGTAGGCGCAGCCGTAGTGCTGCATTTGCTTAAGATAAAGAGCAGCACGCAGTTGTTCATAAGCACACTCATTTTCTTTTAACTGCGCATGGCACATGCCTGCCGAGTAGAGGGTGTTAAAGGTAGAGTCGCCTTGTAGCAGTAACCGTTCGTACACTTTTGCTGCTGCAGAGAAATCCCTGTTCAGAAAGTAGGCATCAGCCAAGGCGCGGTTTACAAGGATATTCGTGGAATCCACTTCCTGATTAAACATCAGTGCGCAGACAATTCCGTTCTGCGGCTGATCTTTCAGAGCAAAGGCATTAGTTAGTGATGCCACCATCTCGCCGTCGTCGGGGTAGTGTGAAAGATAGCATTGCGCCCAATAGATGAAGGAACTGGTGTTATCTTGTTTATGATAGCTGTAAGCAAGCTGGCGGAAGGCTTCGTGTGTAAGACTATCCTCATCCAGGTTCTTCAGCAGCTCGGCACATTGATGATAGTTGGCACGCTTGTAGTAGCAGTTGGCGAGCTTCTGACGCGTAGTACAGTTGTCACTGAGTGCATAAGCCTGTTGGTAGTACTTCAGCGCCTGGTAGGTACTATACTGCTCCATACAACTGTCACCTTGCTGCAAGAGTAGTTGTAGCGGTTCAACTTCGATCTGTGCCAATCCTGTCAAGGCAACAAGGACGAGCATCGTGGTAGTAAATAGTTTCTTCATGCTTATAACAATCTCTATTTGATTGATTGCGCAAAGGTATTAAAAAACCTGTTTCTTTGCAAGAAAACCATTACATTGTTTTACACATTGCATCTTTATTTGTTTCTTATGACTCTGAATGTGAATGTCTGACAGCCCATGAGTCCATTTCCATCGATAGCTTCAACGATACCGATGAACTCGGTGTTGACGTCGGAAGCGGTGAAGGATATTTCAGCCTTTCCGTTCTCATCAGTCAGCACGTTAGGTTTCCATTGTAACGTGTTACGTGGGTCGGGCATGGTGGGAGTGAGGTCGATGGGATCCGGTTCATAGAATTCCCGCTTGGGATAGTAGCCTCTTGTTAACATCATGTTGTTCATCTCCAATAACGTTTTATCAGTAACGTAGGGTCCTTCGTACAGGACGGGTCCCATTTTGCATACCATATTCCACCAACGATCCCCGTGCCATTCAAGTAGGCACCTGCCATAGAGCTCACCACGCTTGGGCTTCAGTCGTTTTCCGAAATATGGATATGGATAGTATGAAGGATGATGCGAATAGCCATGATAGTCGTTAATAAATCCATGTTCGCATACCCATGCGCCAGTATCCATGAGGATGACACTGTCGAGGTCTTCTATGACCTTATCCCTATATGGCGACTGTTTTTTGGCAGTGACGAGCACATTATCTAGTACTACTGTACCAAAGCCATCGATGACATCCCGTTCTCCGTATTCAGTCTCAACGAGATGGCTCATTGGAAGGAATCTTTGTCTTCCTCGCTGATAGAAATCGATGCTGTCAAAGGGGTTTTCCAACAATAGTTTGGGCTTGGGCTTTTTCCTTAGCGCTTTTATATAGAAATCCCCCCTCAAATGGTCCAATAGCAAAGGTTCGATCTCGAATCTTCCCAGGGAGTCGGACATCACCAGACAGGTGTCACTACTTGGTGTGAAAGCCTGGATGAATTGGAGTTTGGGGGCACGATCCCTACCTGCTATGCCGTCAGATAGAATTGTTCGTCCCTGAACTGGCTGCTGATCCCACACATAGCGTCTCCATCCCTGCGTCATCATCAGCAGGTTGAGCGCCAGCAGTCGGTCATCGTTCCTTTCATCGAAATAATATGTCGGGTTGAAGATGTTGCCCCTTATCTCCTCAGCCAGGAAACAGTGCGAGAGAATGTTCTCATGTCCCGGCTGATAGAGGTAGGCCTTGTCGAAGATGCTCACGGCGAGTTCTGCCTTGAGTGGCTTACCTGAGGGATCTGTTATCTGAAAACTTGCTTTACCTTTCTCACGTCTGTCGTATCGTTGCTGAACGGTCTTGGCTGTGACGGTGAGCTGTTGGGTGGGGTTCACATACACCAGTCGTTCAGCCACTGGTCGCCCTTCACCGTCTGTCAGGGTAATCTCTGCTACTCCCTGCATGTTGAACTCCTTGATGGGCAGTTTCACCGTTTGCTTCCCTCGGAGAGTTCCCTGGGCCTTGCTACAGGTCATTCCCCTCATCTTGGTCGTTAGGGTAAACGGTCGGGCAATGGAGTCGGGTGATGAGATGAGTACGGTGATGGCTGTCTTGCTGGTTCTCAGTACACGCAGTGCCATGCCTGATAATTGTATGTCGGGTAGGGGATAAGTCCTTCCGTCTGATAGCTGCACTTGATATTCCTTGTCCCGATGGGGTGTAAGGGTAAAGGTTCCCATTCCGTCGTGTATACTGTTGATGGCAGCAATCTCTTGTCCGTTCTCCAGTACCTTACCTGTCACGTCCTCTGGCATCCCGTTGCCATAGGTAGCCTTGAAGGCCACCACGGAAGGAATGCCGTCTATGAGTTGTCCGCCCTCAGGGAAGAGGTCGAAGCGGTGCTTGGCAGTTATCTTTTCTATGGAATCCTGCTTGACTGCCTCTGAGGATATGGAATCCATCTGTGAAACACGGTCGACCACCCTGATGCGTCTCGGATGGATGGCCAGTGTGCTGTCGGTGGTGAACGACGAGCGGGCGTACCCCTCTATCAAGTATTCGCCCTGCTGCCACTTGTCACCTATATAAACATGTCCGTCACCCCGTCCTGCCGTGAGCAGATACTTCTCGCTCCATACCACGTCGCCCTTTTCGCTGCGTAGTTGCAGGTAGAGTGTCTGACTCCTGTCGGAGAGTGCGAAGGTCTGCCTGTCCATCAGGTAGGCCTTGAACCACATATCCTCTCCCGTCTCATACACTTCTTTACTGGGGAATATGTAGAGCAGGTCGGTGGTCTGGGCGCATCCAACCAACGAAGCAAACCAGAAGATGATAAATACGATTGTCCTGATCATTAAACTAACCTTTACATTGTTATTTATTAGTTATCCTTGATTGCATTATAGTGTTATTTTGTTTTTCAAGTTTTGCAACTGAAGCTCGAAATGATCGAAACCACTGATGCTGTAGTCATCGCGAACACGACGGCCATCAGGGGTGATGGTTTCGTAGTGGGGAATGGCGCTGAACTGGAAGAGCTCCATCAGGCGACGGAAATCGGTGTAGTTGACACATACGACTTCTTCGCCTGACAGCCATTCGTCCACGAACTTGTGATAGTTCTCGCTACCCTCGGCTGTGCGCTCACCTGCAATGAAGATGAGCTTCACATCATCGCGTTTGACTAACTCTGCACGCAGTTGCTTACTGCCCTGAATACCGAAGATACAACCACCACATCCCATTTGCCAGAAGTCAAGAACCAGATACTTACCAGGATACTTGGCTATGATCTTACGGACGATGTCAATGCCAGGTTTCTCTGGCAGTGGAGAAGATAAAGCAGACTGGGCCATTTTTTCCTGATAGAACTGTTCTGCCTTCTGGTGTATATAGGGATGGGTGAATGATGCGAGGAAAACGGGATAGTATTTGCTTACCATTCCTAACTCGGCTACAAGCGAGTCACGCTCTTCTTTTGTCATCGTCGTATCGGCCATGACCTCGGGGATGTCCTCCTCACACTGTCTCCAGAAGTTGAAGGAGTTCTCCATTTCGGCGAGCGCACATAGTTGTGCAGTCAGGTTGTTCTGTTGGCACCCCATCAGCTTACGCCACATGGCATAATTGTCTTCCAATGATTCTGACTGCGCATCGCGTACAATTTTGGCCTTATGAATACGGTTCAAGGTAAAATAGTAGTCATTGTCAACCAGCAGCAACGGGTTGTCGAAATCAACACGGCGCAACATCTTGTAGTTGTTGATGTCGTAAAGAGTAGTCATGGCTGCACTATCTTCCACGATTCTTGTCCAGCTGCCATCTTCGCGTTGCACAAAAGGAGCAGCTTTGCTTTCGATCATTCCGGTATAGTCCATGAAGGATAAAGCGAAAACCGACTGCATCTCACCTAATGCCAAATGCATCTCCATGGGTGTGTAGTGCATGGTGCGACTGGTAGAGTCTATTCGTGCCAACATCTCCTGCCACACCTGTTCGGCTATTTGATTCGCTTTGTTGAAGTCGCCTTCACATTCACTGATTCTTCTGCCCAGCTTTGTCAGTTGAAGGTCGGCTTTCAGCCATCGTTCCACCTCATGACTGCTCCCGCTGTTGTAGGTACATTCAGGCTGTCCCTGCTGGTTAAAGCGCACGGTGATATCGATGGTGTCACCAGGACGTGCAAAGAAGGGTATCTTAAAGAAGTCCTGATTGGCGGAGTTTGCTGAGTGATAGAAATACAGTTTCATGGGATAGCTCAGCTGGAATTCCTTTTCGAACGTTCCATCAGGATTGATGTCTATCAGCATGGTACCATTGTTGTTCTTGGTCACGTCGTACGCATAGCTCTCCAAAGATGAGAACCCTAACCGCTCAGCATCATAGTCCTCTATGTGCCCACGGACCGTGACAGTGCCAGCACTAAACCAGTCCGCGGGCAGCGTAAAGGGGTTGGCAGCATAGAGCTGCTGGATGGTGGGGACCTTGTACTCCGCCTTTTTCATTTCCTTTGCCAGTCCTGATGCGCCAACAAGTGTAAATAGAATAGTTGATAAAAATAGTTTCTTCATGTATAATGTTAGTATTTATAGTAATCATCATTTCACCACCACCCGCGGATAGTATTCAAACAGTCGCTGGTTGTCGCGTAGCTCCTGAACACTGATATCGGGTTTCACGCTACCTGTCCAGTTGGCGCCCCACGCATTGAACGGCTCACCGTCGGGTTCGACGTAGGTAATGGTTGATACGTCGAGGGGTAGGGGATCAAACTCCAGCAGGAAAGCGACATAATCGCCTGCATTCCCTTTCATGAAGAACATCTCGTCCAAGGGAAGACCCAGTACCTTGCGGAGCTTGTACTGTTGTCCTGTATTGTCGATCATCGTAGTCCTTTGATCGAAATTGAAATACTCGGTGGTCCAGTTCTGCTCGTAGCCCACGGCAACGTATGTAGCCTCGGGTGTACGCCACAGTGCCATCGTTCCATCTGGCAACGGTTTGATGAGATGAGCGTCGTTCATCACCTTCCATGTGTTCCAGTTCTGCAGGTCGTATGACTTATTCTCGCTCATGTGCTCTTTCTCCAGCAGTGGCTTGTGGAACTGCGGAACGGTATCGTAGGTCATCACGTTCGTATACTTACCAGATACCTGATAGCTGATGGTGACGGGAGCACCCATCATTTCCCAGTTGGGCAGACCATAAATCCTTACCTCCTTCGTTGTTTCGGCCAGTGGTGCGAAGAAGATCTTCAGGTCGACCACATCCCCCTTTTTGGCTCGTAGGGTGAAGTGCTTGCGATAGGTGTCGGGTTCGGTTCGACGGATACGGTATTGTGCACCCGTTTCCTGATCGACAATACATGTCTCTTCCGATGTCAGCCAGAGGTTCGTCACCTCATCGGCTGGCATGCGGAAGTAACAATGCATCACCGTTTCATTGTTCTCTTCAGTAAGACGCCAGCTCATCGGTACACAAGGCTGCTCGTCTAATGCCATGTTGGCTATCTCAGGGAAGATGCCCATGTAGTTCTTTTCAATGGGTGCATTCTCCACTACACAATGGTCCTTGATCCATTCCATGTTCGTGACGTGCCATTCGGCAGTGGTCTTCTTCTCACCACCTGCACCATTCACGGTCTTTACATCTGGCAGCGTTGCTAATGCACCTACACTCTTGGCATACTCCTTTATCCCTCTCGGGGACGACTCGTAGGTGAGGGTGCCATTGATTGTATACGTTTGTGCCTGTGCGGACAATCCCGTAAGTATTAGTAAACCAATTTGATATAGTCTTTTCATATAGCTTTTGTTGATTAGAATTGTATGGTATTGCTATGGATGTGCGTGAGCTGTTCGAGGTAATTCTGATAGCACGCCGCTGACACCTTCGACGCAATGGGTGAGTGGGAACTAAGCAGTAGGATCCGACCGTCAACGAGTCGTTCAGCCATCCACAGATATTTCTCACCTTTATACTGATCCTTCAGGGTGAAATAGAACTGCTTGTTTGAGAATCTGAGCAGGTAACCTGGCGTCTTACTGTCGTAGCTGCAAGCAGCCTGCAATAGTCGGGCAAAGAGGTCCAGTTCCTTGGTGTCCTGGAACACATAGGCCGTATTGACAACATTGTTGCCGTCACAGTCGGACGTGCAATCCAACATCACACCCTTTACCTTATTATATTCTGCTATCTTATCGATAAACGCATTCATCTTACTGGGAGCCTGATAGGTGGAATCGTAGGCCAACGACTGTGCTGCGTAGTGCAGATTGGGTGTTGAGGCAGTAGCTTCTACCTGCACCTTGCGTTCCGGTTCAGACTTGTCGGTGACTTCCTTCTGCTCTTTGACCGTCAGCTGCTGTTCTGTTTGCATACTGCGAACAGCCAGTCCGTTGCCTCCGGACTGTTCGTCCGCAGGCTTCGAACTGCTTGAGGACAGCGTTTCTTCATCAACAGCTGTCTTTGTTTGATGTGCCATCATAGATTCAGACATTGTCGCGTTCTGACTGGGAACATCAGTTATCCTAAAAAACTTATAGTTAATCCCAACACCTATTATTATTAACAGACAGGCGGCAGCGGCTATCCAACGAAGCACACTCTTTCTGCGCTCCCTGTTGGGTAGGGAGTGGGTGAGTGTCTCCTCCTGCATCTTTGTGATGAAGTCGGCAGGCAGCTGCGGCGTGTCGGCATATTTACGTTTCAGCGCCTCACGCAGGTCCGTGTCCTTATATCTCTCTTTCACCATAGAACTTCAATCCTTCAGTTTTTTGAAAAGTTTCTTTCGCGTTCTGTAGAGTCGGTTTGCCAGTGCCTTCGCGTCAATACCTGTGATGTAGGCAATCTCTGTCAGTGGCCGGTCCTCGTAATAGTAGAGTGTCAGAAGCATCCTCTCGTCTGCTGGCAGCTCGTCGATCACTGCCTCCAGTCGTTGGATGCGCTCCTCGCGTCCAGTGGAAAGTTCTTTCTCCAGCTCTTCATCGCTGATGTCCATCTGCCATTCCTGTCTATCTTCCATCGATACGATGAATGGTCGTCGGCGTTTCAGGAAGTCGAGCGTCAGACGGTAACCGATGCGGCAAAGCCAAGTGGAGAGCGATGCTTTATGGGCGTCGTAACTGTCAATATGACTGAAGGCGCGGAGAAAGGTATCCTGTGTCAGCTCCTGGGCGTCCATCACGTCAGGCACCTGTCTGACAATCATGGCAAAGACACGCTCTGCATAGTGACAAACCATCTCAGTCTGCCCCTCACGTCGTCCTGCCCTGACGGCATTCACGATTTCCTTCTCAGTCAACTCCAATCTCACTCGACTTCGTCCTTCTATCTGTTATACGACAAATTCCGAAAATTATCTCGCGTTTTTCCGATTTTTTTCGAAAACAATTCTTTTCAGCTGCAAAAATACCAAAGATTCCCTTATCATGCAAGAAAACCATGGCTCTTTTTCCTTCCACTTCGCATTTCCCTATTCGAAATAGGAAAAACTCCCCTCCGTTTTAGGAATTATCCTTTTGAAAAGCTACAAATAGTGCCTACCTTTGCCGATGTAAAAGAGATACAATCTCAATGTTTAACATTAAAATATAGGAGATACGATTATGAAGAAAATGATGTTCCTGGCAATGATGATGGCGATGACCATCACGGCCAACGCAATGAGCTATAGAGCAGCACGCAACGAAGCACTGTTCCTGAGTGATAAAATGGCTTATGAGTTGAATCTGACGGATGCCCAGTATGAAGCTGTTTACGAGATCAATCTGGACTACCTGATGAGTGTGAACGGACGCGCTGATGTCTTCGGCCCTTGGTGGGATCGCCGTAACGCTGACCTCCGCTATGTGCTGAGCACTTGGCAGTATGCAAGGTTCTTGGATCGTACCTATTTCTATCGCCCGGTTACTTGGCGCAACGGAGGGTTGACCATCCATGTATATAGCCACTACGACAGAGCACGTTTCTACAGACATCACCCAACTGTGTATGTAACCTACAGGGGAGGGCACAACTGCAAGCCGAGTCACTTCTATGCCAATAGAAGACTGGCAAAGCCAGCACCTGCACCCGCTGTTCGTCACCACAATCCGCCGAAGCACGACAAGGTGGTGGGCGGTCCGCACCACGCACCGAAGCACGACAAGGCAGTGAGAGGTTCGCATCACGTGATTGCAAAGAACACTCCAGCCCACCGTGGACCGGGTCACGACAGAGGTCGACGTTAGTTTGTACTCCCTCTATATATGCCTCGTAAGAGGACTCAGGGGAACTCCAGTAATGGGGTTCCCTTTCTTATTGTAGGAAACGGTTGGTTCTGAGCTCCATGTTCTTGTGCAGCTGCTGGCGATAGAGCCATATCTCGCGGGTATGGTAGTTGCCCTCTATTCCCAACAACGGCAACATATAGTCTTGAGCGGTATAGCCTTCTACCATCAGCAAACCTGTAGCCGTGTCGAGATGAATCGTCATGGTGTCTTTCTTTTGTGCTGCTACAGGCAAAAGCGGTGAAGGCTCGGTTATCAGCGTGGCCATTGTGCTATCTGTACGCCAGTTAACGGGATTGATGGCCAGGTTGCTCTTTTCCCATCCTCGCATCACACAATCCTTGTTGCGCACTGAATTGTAGCAGATGGTAACACCAGTATCGTCTGCCCCCTTGGCAGCCACAATATGTGGATGGGTATCTGTTACGGCTATACCGATGGCGTAGGCAGCAATCATCCGTTGGAAGGTATCCTCATCCATCTCCTTCAGCAGTTCCATCATGATGTGCGCACCCTGACTGAATCCCGCCAGAATGAACGGTCGTCCATGATTGTAGTGCGCCAGATAATAAGCAAAAGCCTGTCGTACATCATCCAATGCCAACGGCATGCGTATAGCCGCCACACTGTCATTCTCGAAACTCTGCAGCGAACACTGTCGGTAGTAAGGCGAATAGTAGTTCAATCTACCGCTCAGCAGTGTATCTACGCCCAACATTTCTCCATAGAGCGGAGCCCTCACACTGTCGTTGTGGGTGTCAGCATAATGACAGGTTTCGCCTGTGGACAGCTTATAGTCGCCCGTTTCGGTGGAAATGATGTAGAACACATCGGCCGCTGCATCACGGTAGGTTATATACCACTGCGTTGAATCCTGATAATCAGGTACGGCAGGAATCCATTCGCTCTCCACCATCTTCTTCTGGCACGAGGCACATAATCCACACGCCACCAGTGCCACCAACAAATACTTCATATAGCAATTATTCACGATTACTTGTTAAATTTGAGTGCAAATATACCGATATTTCCACAATAATCCGTATCTTTGGACCGAATTTTACAGAGAGGTAATATCTATGATCAGGGATTTCATCGCCATCGACTTTGAAACGGCCAACCAGCATCCGTCCAGCGTATGCTCCGTGGGAGTGGTTATGGTGCGCGATGGACAGATTGTAGATACGTTCTACAGTCTGATACAGCCCGAGCCGAACTACTACACCTATTTCTGTCAGCAAGTACATGGCATCAGTCAATGTGATACAGATGATGCACCCGTGTTCTCCAAAGTGTGGCAGCAATTAGAAGAGCGCATTACTGAAGTGTTCTTCCCAGGTTTACAGGCAATTGATGAAAGGAGGGATAGGATAGCCATGCTGCCTTTTGTTGCCCATAATGCGTGCTTTGATGAAGGCTGTCTGAAAGCTGTGTTCAGAGTGTACCAGATGGACTATCCCGACTATCGCTTCTACGACACCCTTACCGCCTCCCGCCGACAATTCGGTCGTTCCTTGCCTAATCATCAGTTGCACACCGTGGCCGCTGCCTGTGGTTACGACCTGCAGCATCATCACCATGCGTTGGCCGATGCTGAGGCCTGTGCCGCCATCGCGCTGTATATATTGTAGCTCTCTTACAAATGTATCATCAGCTACAAGGATAATAATTATTGAGTATTATAGCATTTTTATTTGTTTTTGTTCTCATATATTCGTATATTTGCAGATGTTTTGAACGAATAGATACAAGCAACCATGATTAGAAAAGCGGAGAAAAGGGATGTGGGACGTATCATTGAACTGTTGCATCAGGTGAACATGGTGCATCATGTGATACGGCCAGACTTGTTCAAACCATATACTACCAAATATGATGAGCAAGCGTTGGAAGGGCTGCTCAGCGATGGCAACAAGCCCATCTTCGTTTTTGACGACGGGGTGGTGCAGGGTTACGCTTTTTGTCAGGTTACTGAAGTGAAGAACGATCAGTTGCTGCAGGACATTAAGACGCTTTATATTGATGATATTTGTGTTGATGAAACCGCACGTGGCAAACATGTTGGTAAAGCCTTGTATGATTATGTGCACGACTATGCGCAGTCGATAGGGTGTTACAACATCACGCTCAATGTGTGGGAGGGAAATGAACCTGCTATTTGCTTCTATAGGAATATGGGAATGCAGGTGCAGAAAACAACCATGGAAACCATTTTGTGATATGATATCAAATCCGGAATCAGGAAAGATTGAGGGACTGGGTGAGTGGCTAAGGGACGTACCTTACGAACTGCTTCGACATGGCCGACTCTACGATGCGGAGGAACTCTACAAAGGGTATGAACCATCGGAGGATGAGGCTGCAGACAAGGCATCGTTTGCCGCTTGCTATGACAGTAGGGTTTACCAACACTTCATAGAGCAGGGCAAGGATGCCAAGGATATAAAGGAATCGGTAGCTCGTACCATTCACGACCATGGTATTCACACAGCGCTCAAGGCCTTCCTTGACGAGCATGATCCTCTCAAGTGTATTGGTATGATGGGTGGACATGCATTGCTGCGTACCGACCCTATGTTCTCGTCGGTTACGATGCTGAGCAAACATCTTACCGAGGAGGGCTTCTACATGGTGAGCGGGGGAGGACCTGGAGCGATGGAGGCCACACACTTGGGCGCATGGATGGCTGGTCGTACAGATGAGGAGGCGCAAGAGGCTATCCGCTTTCTTGCAGCAGCTGCCACCTCATTCAGGGACCAGAAATGGGTTTCTTCGGCACTTGAGGTGATGCACCGTTATCCACAAACACGGTATGTGAGTCTCGGCATACCTACTTGGCTTTATGGTCATGAACCTTCTACACCCTTTGCCACACATATAGCCAAGTATTTTGCTAACTGCATTCGCGAAGATACCATCCTGACCATTGCCTATGGTGGCATCATCTATACACCTGGTAGTGCTGGAACCTTACAGGAGATCTTCCAGAATGCCGTACAGGATCACTACCTGTCGTTCGGCTTCGCCAGTCCGATGGTGTTTATGGGTAAGAAGTACTGGTCGGAAGATGTTCCCGTGTACCCCTTGATGCAATACATGATGGAAACAGGGCGTTACAAGAACCTCCTGCTTACACTCACTGATGACCCCAAGGAGATAGTAGATGTATTGAAGAATTTTCAAAAGACAATATCTAATGAGTAATCACTGGACAATAAAAGAAGGTTTCCTTATCGGAGGAGTCCTTGTCTTTACAGGAGAAGATAATAAATGAAGGAAAAAGAGATTTACCTTGCTGGAGGATGTTTCTGGGGAACAGAGCATTACTTCAAACAAATTGAGGGTGTAATTGAGACGGAAGTGGGCTTTGCAAACGGTCACACGGAAAACCCTACATATAAGGAGGTATATACTGATACAACAGGATATGCTGAGACAGTACACGTCAGGTACAATCCTGATGTGGTTAGCCTGTTATTCCTGCTGAAGATGTTCTTCAAGGCCATCGATCCGACAAGTCTCAATAAGCAGGGGCATGATGAAGGTACTCGCTATCGTACGGGTGTCTACTATATCGACCCAGCTGATCTGCCCGTCATCGAGAAAGTGTTTGCCGAAGAACAGAAGAACTATCAGCAACCCTTGGCCGTGGAGAAACTACCTTTGCAGAACTTCTATACGGCAGAAGAGTATCACCAAGACTATCTCGACAAGAATCCTGAAGGTTATTGTCATCTGCCTCTATCACTGTTTGAGTTCGCCAAGCAAGCCAAGGAAAAGAAGTTAAATAGTTGAAGGGCTTGGTCGCAGGCTCAGGTGACAAGCGAAGTGGAGGAGATTTACAGTAATGGATAAACTATTAGGAAATGGTAAATATATAAATCGGAATTTAGTAATGAATACGGTCACTGAAAGCGGATATATGTCGGCAAGGGCAGGTAAGATATTTCAATCAAAATTGGATTCCTACAAGCATGAATCCGATAGGATTGGTATGATAAAAATGCTCAAAAGATATGCAATAAGATATCCCAATGAATACTATATATATCAACAATTAGCTGCAACTCTTTATATTGAAAGGATTGCCCAATACCAATTGGCCTTTAAATATGCAGAACGTGCAATGAGCATGGAGCCAAATGATAACCTCAACATATACACGTATGCGTGTGCGCTCTATTATGTTGGTCAACTTGAAAAATCTTACGAGTATTTTACGATGATCATATGTAAGGATATCCATGAAATAGCATACGACGAGCATGGAGAGGGACTTCGGTATGCCAAACAACTGATAAACGATTCTGTTTATATGGCAGGAGTCATTTGTCAAGAAATGCAGAAATACAATGAAGCAAAAGACTATTTCATACGGTATCTTGAAAGCAAGAAACCCTTTCAATATAGCGACTTTACGAAAAAACAAGCGCTGAGTCACCTGTCTGAATTGACAAAAGTGTAAATTCCAATTTATCTAACTCGCACCATCTTTATGCCCTGCGGTTAGGATAAATTAACGTCAGTCGATGCAATATATACGCAGATTTGCATATAATAGATAGAAACAGGATCCATCAAGTAGACGATATGAGGTAAAAGAGCAGAATCTGAACCAACAAGATCAGGGGCAGACCGTATTTGAATAACTTATGCTTTGTCTTGTGGTTCCATACTCTCATTCCAAACAGCGCACCGATGGTACCACCAATCACGGCCAAGCCCAGTAACACAGCCTCTGGAATGCGCCATTTTGAACGTTTTGCCTTCATCTTATCTATGCCATACAAAAAGAATGTAATCACATTGATGGCAATGAGGTAGATCTGAGCGAGTTGTTGCATACTTATCGTTGTAAAGATTATTAATTCTGGTCACAAATGTAGCAATTATTCTGGAATTATCACTATCTTTGCAGATATAATTTACGAAAGAAAATTCATTTAGATACTATGCGTATGATCGACCAGATTATTGCCTTTAACAAAGAATTCGTGGCACAAAAGGGCTATGAGAAGTATATCACGGACAAGTACCCTGACAAGAAGCTTGCGGTATTATCGTGTATGGACACCCGACTCACGGAACTGCTCCCTGCTGCTCTGGGGTTAAAAAACGGTGACGCAAAGATTATTAAGAACGCAGGAGGATTGGTGATTTCCGCCTTCGACTCAGCTATGCGTAGCCTTATTGTTGCTATCTATGAACTAGGTGTTGAGGAAATCATGGTAGTGGCCCACTCTCATTGTGGGGCCTGTCACATGAGCTTTGACCATTTTCACCACGAAATGATTGCACGTGGTGTAACCGACGAGACGCTTGACACGATCCAGAAGTGTGGCATCGACTTACATCATTGGCTGGAAGGTTTCAAGGACACACCGGAATCTGTCCGAAAAACCGTCGAGACCATCAAGACTCATCCGCTAGTTCCCAAAGACATCGTGGTGCGTGGCTTCATCATTGATTCCGAAACAGGAGAGTTGGAGGAAATCAGATAATCAATCAATTCCAGTTTATCGGACAGCCATCCATAATTCCCACGTTGGGAACATTTTATTCCCACGTTGGGAACACTTTATTCCCATGTTGGGAACTTTTTATTCCCAACGTGGGAATATTTTTATCGACTTCTGTAAAATTTTACTACAAATTTGCTTTAGGAAATGCTGCCATTTTGTGTATTTTCGAAAGACCTAACATTAAAAAACCTTAGTTGTTTGATTATGAGTAATTTAGCTTCAAAAACAGGTCTTAAAGACCTAACATAAGACCTAACAAAGACCTAACATAAGACCTAACATGACACCTAACATTTTGATCTGGTAAAAGTTTTCGGTTTATTTTACAAAATTGTCGTGATTTTTACTGGTAAAAATTTGGAAATCGCGCAAAAATTTTGTACCTTTGCACTGCGAAATTTGAAAGGCCCGACGCTATGAGAAACACCCATATGCCAATCCCGCCTAAACTTAATAATCTTTATTCAATGACCCAAAAAACAATGATCAATGGAGAACCTATGTCTCCTCTCTTGGAGACAACGCTCGTAGTGGAGCAGTTCCTCAATGAAAACTACTGTTTCCGTCGCAATGTGCTGAACGGGAAGGTAGAGTTTGCAACCAAGTCGGATTCACTCACCTGGAGGCCACTGACTCAAGAGGCGATCAACAGCATCATCCGCCGTGCCAAGAAAGAGCAGGTATGCGAAAAAGGGAGTCCGAAGACGGAAATCATGGAGTTCGTTTACTCTGAGGATGTACCTGTGTATAATCCTGTTGGCGACTACCTGAAACAACTGCCCCAATGGGATGGTAAGAACCACGTTGCCCAACTCTTCGGTCGACTGCCCGGTATCACTTCAGAGCAACAGGGATTCCTTTCCACTTGGTTGCTGTCTGCTGTGGCCCACTGGCTTCAGATGGACACCCTTCACGGAAACGAATGTGTGCCCACGCTGATTGGTGCACAAGGATGCGGCAAGACTACCTTCTTCCACCGACTGCTGCCTACTGAGTTGCGACAGTATTATCTGGATCATCTGAACCTGTCGAACAAGTTCGATAAGGAGATGGCTCTGACGAACAATCTCTTGGTGAACCTCGATGAACTGGATGCCATTCGCCCTAGTCAGCATGCTGCCTTGAAACAGACGCTCTCGAAGAGTAAGGTGAACGGCCGACCTATCTATGGTGCCTCTCAAGAAGATCGTCCGCGCTTCGCCTCATTCGTGGCAACGACCAACAATCCTCATCCGCTGACTGATCCCACTGGTAGTCGCCGATATATCTGTCTGCAGATCCCCGAAGGACAGTATATTGACAATACGGGCGAGATTGATTACGGACAATTGTATGCGCAGGTGGTGTATGAACTGACAGTGGCAAAGACTCCTTATTGGTTCACGATTGATGAAGTGGCACGCATTCAGCAGATGAACCATAATTATATGCAGCAGAAAGATATCGGAGAGATGGTTGAAATATGCTTCCGCAAGCCCAAGGAGGGCGAGGTTGCTAAGCTGATGAACACGAAGATGCTACTGAGTCACATCCAGAAAGAGTATCCTTCCGTAGATATCAATCATGGTAACAAGATTCGTGTAGGGCATGTCATGACAACCCTCGGATATGAGTCGTCAGACCATAGCAATGTACCCTTCTATAAAGTCATCCCTTTACGGGCTGCATAGACTAAAATGTTAGGTCTTATGTTACCTTTTTGTTAGGTTTATGTTAGGTTTTTGTTAGGTGTTCTAAGTATAATATTTAAGTTAACACATTTAAATTCAATAAGTTATCAAAATTCAATGTTAGGTCTTATGGAAAATCAACTAAAATACGAAAAAATCCCCAATGGATATGAACTTTGTTTCAATAACAACTGTCAGCTGCGCGAATGTTGCCTGCATTATCAAGCCTATCGGCTTCAACCCGAAGTGCGACTTCATGGTCCTGCCATCTACCCGGCAGCATGGGCAAGTGGTCAATGCCAGCATTTCTGCGACGTGAAGCCCGTACAGAAAGCCTGGGGCTTCAGTCAGCTTTACAAGAATGTGCCCCGCCACCAGAAGACAGAAGCCCGCGAATGTGTGATGAACTACTTCAGTAGTGGCTGTGGTCCCTATTACCGGTATCATCATGGCGAGAATCTGCTCTCACCCCGTCAGCAGGAAGACATCATGAACATCCTAGCCCGATTCGGGAGCACCGACGGACTCGCTTTCGATCATTATGTAACGGACTTCGACTTCGGTTGAGGTCCTTGCATCCGTCTTGTGGTTCAGACTCCATACAATCCTAATAATTCTCAAAAAAGCATGACAATGTTATGAAAATATCCTTAGGTTTTGTAACTTTGCATCATCATTTGTGAATTATGATAGTATTGAAGGATATTTTGCTTGTAGGAGCAGGTAGTTTCTTAGGAGGTATTGCCCGATATCTTATCGCATTGGGCATGAAAGGATTCAGTGCTTCTTTCCCGTGGGCAACAATGACTGCCAATATTGCAGGTTGTTTGCTCATAGGTATATTATGGGCTACGTTTAATCGTAATAACCCCTCATCGCAGTTGAACCTTTTTCTGACAGCGGGGTTCTGCGGAGGATTTACCACATTCTCAACGTTCTCAAAGGAGAGTTTGAGCCTATTACAAACTGGAAACTATACTGCCTTCTGTTTGTATGCCGTTGGTAGTGTGGTTTTAGGTATCCTGGCTGTCGCATTAGGCTTTGTAATGGCAAAGTGAACCACTTCCAGTTTTCCCCTCTTGGTTATTTCTCCAATGTTTCCACCACCTCTTCTAACAAGTTGATAATGGGAAGATGTTGCGGACAGGCATCCTCGCACTGACCACATTGAATATTCGATATTGTTATCAATGTTCTATCTATTATACACGAAACTGCGTATATATTGCATCGACTGACGTTAATTTATCCTAACCGCAGGGTATAAAGATGGGGCGAGTCAGATATGTTTCTTCATAAACAATCCAAATAATCCGTGCAAATATAGTGGAATTACTCAAAATATCCGTAACTTTGCAAACCAAAATGGAATATTGAAAAGTGAATAAAGGATATACAACAATGAAAAAACTGTATTCAGTCCTATTAGCCCTATTAAGCCCATTGACTCTATCGACAGTCTATGGTGCTGGTGACAATACGTCAACAACCCTCGTCATCAACGAAGTGATGGCTTCGAATGCGGGCGTGGTGATGAGTCCGGCTACGAATTTTGATAGTTGGATAGAAATATACAACCCCGATACCAAGGATGTCAACCTGGCAGGTATGTACCTTAGCATTGACGCAAGCGATTTGACGATGTGGAAGATGCCCAATAGTATAGGTACTGTGCCAGCTAAGGGATTTCTGGTGGTGTGGTTAGGATCGAATGACATCAAAATCAGTCAGGCGCCTTTCAAACTCGACTGCGATGGCGGAACTATCTGCCTGAGCGACCGGAACGGCAGTCTGGTTACCAGCGTGGATTATCCCGAAGCGATGAGTCGTACTGCCTGGGCACGAACCACAGACGGCAGTGAGGAATGGAACTGGACAGCTGATGCCACACCAGGTGCTACGAACACTACGGCGGTTTTTGCGAGTGAAAGACTCGATGCCCCTGTGGTGAGTGTGGGCAGTCAGCTGGTTAACAGTACGCTTACATTTCACGTAGATATCCCACAAGGTGCCACATTGATGTATTCTACCGACGGCAGTGTGCCGACGGCAGCTCAAGAAGGTAATCCTACAAGATACTGTAAGAAGAGCACGAACGGTCAGTTTACGGTTACAAGAACAGTTAACTATGTGTTCCGACTGTTCAAGGATGGCTATCTGCCCAGTGTTCCTGTCACCCGTAGCTTTATCCAGACAAGTAACAAATATACCATTCCCATCATCTCTGTCGTTGGGGATGAGCGTTACTTTACCGACCCTATGTGGGGTATTGACATAGAAGGTAGCAACGGCATATCCGGTAAAGGCAGTGATAGACCTGTGAACTGGAACCAGCCGTGGGATCGTCCTGTCAACTTCAGTTATATCAGTCCTACGGAAGGTATGCTCTTCAACCAGGATGTCAATATCAGCGTTTCAGGCGGATGGACACGAAACATCAATCCCCGTTCCATGAAACTCAAGTCGAACAAGATCTTTGACGGGCAGAACCGCTTCGACTATTCTTTCTTCCCACAAAAGCCGTTCAACCGGGACAAGGCCTTGCTGATACGTAATGGCGGTAATGATGTATGGAACAACCACGCTCGCTTTACCGATCCGGCTTTGACAACCGTCATCCAGCGTTCCGGCATCGACCTCGACGTACAGTCAATGGTGCAGGTGGCGGAATACATCAACGGAGAATTCAAGGGCATCCTCAACCTGCGCGAGACCAGTAACGACAAGTTCGTGTATGCGAACTTTGGCTACGATGATGAGGAAATTGACATGTTTGAGAATGGTGAGTTCAATAACGGTGACGATGAAGCATTCAACCATCTCTGCCAGTTGGCGCAGCGCATCAATAATGAGGGCGTCTATGAAGAAGTGAAACGGTTGCTCGATGTTGATGAATTTGCCAACTATATGGCAGCAGAGTTGTTCCTTGGTAATGACGACTGGCCAGAAAACAACATCAAGGCTTACCGCAGTCGTAACGACGGACGGTACCGCTATATCTGCTTCGACCTTGATTACGCTTTCAATCCATGGAACAGGAATACGTTTAATGAGGTGCTTGACGAACATGATGATGTTGAAACAGTCAGCTTGTTCCTCAATCTGCTTAAGAACGACAGCTTCCGTAGGAAGTTCATCGACACCTACTGCATCATGGCAGGCAGTGTTTTCGAGAAGAACAGAGCCAAGGCTATCGTGCAGGAACTGGCCGACGCCATGCGCCCTATGTCGGAAATCGATGGCTACACACCCGACAATGCGGCCAATAAGATTATCAGTCAGCTGCAGAATCGACTGGAAGAGATGATGACTCGTGCACAGCAATATGGACCCATGAAACTTTCGGGGGTCAATAAACCCCATGTGACACTGGCTGCTGATGTGGAAGGAGCCCAACTCTTCATCAATGACATCCAAGTACCGTATGCTTCTTTCAACGGCAGACTCTTTGATCCTGTCACATTGGAGGCAAAAGCACCTGCTGGGTACACCTTTACAGGATGGAAGAAGTCCTCAGGAGCTACCGTGCAAGTTGTCAAGACCAACGACACATGGAAGTATTACGACAAGGGAGAACAGCGTGGGACGAGTTGGCGCTCCAGCAGTTTCAATGATGCTTCATGGTCGTCAGGAGAGGCTCCCTTGGGATATAAGACACCTGGCGTGAAGACCACCGTAGGATACGGCAGTGATGCCCAGAACAAAAATCCCACCACCTACTTCCGGAAGTCGATAACCCTCAACGGCTCGCCAACCTCCAATGACACCTTTACGCTCAACTACCAAGTTGACGACGGCTTCATTATCTGGGTCAACGGTCAGAATGCCGGTCGTGTGAACTTACCTAATGGTAATGTCGAGTACAATACGTTCACCACATCTTATGCAGGTGATCAGCCTCTGACAGGTACCATCGAACTGTCTCCATTGTTGTTTAAGAAAGGCGAAAACATCATCGCTGTCGAAGTGCATAACAATAATGCTACCTCCAGCGACCTGTTCTGGTCGTGTGAACTGGTGACAACAGTAGGTGCCACCACAGGGGAAACCATCTTAACCGATCGCATCATCAGTCTGCCGGAAGGAAGTAGAATCTCGTTGGTGGCTTGTTTCACTCCAATGACCGATGGTGAACGCATGGAACAAGGTCTTACACCTGTATGTATCAACGAGGTAAGCTCGTCTAACAGCATCTATGTGAACGAATACTACAAGCGTAACGACTGGATAGAACTCTATAACACAACAGATGCCGGTATCAATGTTGAGGGCATGTATCTGACAGACAATCTGAGTAAACCCAAGAAATATCAGATAACGGGCGAAGGGGCATCGACCTTCATTCCTCCCCATGGCTATCTCGTTGTCTGGTGTGACAAACTGGAACCGCTTTCTCAACTACATTCCACCTTCAAACTTGATGCGGAAGGTGGAGACGTCATGCTGACGGCCGCCGACGAGAGTTGGAGCAACCGCATCAGTTATTATATGATGAATAGTGACGAGACAGTTGGTCGCTATCCCGACGGTAGTAATCAAGTATATCTCATGAACTTGCCGACCATAGCGAAGGCGAATACTATCTCATCGTATGCCGTACACCTCTCGGGTGATGATCCGTCAGGCATCCATGAGATGGTGATACCCAATGCTGCTGATATCAGCATGAGCTATGTTCGTAATCGTCTGATTATAAGTAGTAACCAGTCTATCGCTGCAGCAAAGCTTGGTATCTATAATATCACGGGTCAGCTGCTGAGTCAGCAGACCGTATCTATCACCAATGGCTATGCCGAGCAGACTCTCGATGCACTGCCATCTGGCTGCTATATAGCTCGTCTGTCAGACGGCAACGGTCATCACGCAACCTGTAAGTTCATTAAAAAGTAGGTTGATTGCTGGTTACTTTACTTCCTGACCACTTCACGTTCAAAGAAGTCCAGGAAGAAAGGCCAGTTGGGACCCGCTTCATGACCACCTTGATGCTGGCGATAGGTGAGACGACCTTCCATCAGACCGTTGTCCATGCCAGGGAAGAGGTCGGTGCCTACGCCTTTATAGCCAAGCAGCTCATATACGGGCGATGCCTTTGAGGTGGATATAAACGAACCTACCACATCCTGCCATTTATCACCGTTCCAGCTACCGGTGGAGATGAAACAGGCACGCGGGGCACAGAGTGCTATCAACTCGTGTTGATCTACCGGCAGGTCGTTTTCTGTCATGGGATCGGTTCCGTATTTGATCAGGTTACCACATACCCAGTGGTATTCCTCATGTGAGACGATATTGCCGATGCTCTCACCGCAGTCGCGACGCCAGCCTGCTGCGCCAGCCTTGCCAGATGAAGCGATGAATCCTGCTGCGACACGCTCGTCAAAGGCCATGGCCACGAGTGAGGCTTTGCCATAACGGGAAACACCTTCGATGGCGCACTTCGTAGCATCGAATGTCTTGTCGGTTTCAAAATAGTCTATCAGACGGGACAATCCCCAACCCCAGGCACGCAACGAGCCCCAGTCTGTTGGCTGGCGATGCTCTCCCTTATTGCAAAGACCGATAATGCCGTTGGTCAGTCCTGATCCAGCATCGGCCTGGATGGACGAAGGGTTGATGGTGGCGGCTGCCCAGCCACGTTCTATCACCATCTGCTTCCATGATACGCCTCCGCCAAAGGTGCGGAGTGGATCACCGCCTCCGAATCCGAATTCGATGATCACGGGTATGTTCTGCTTTCCGTTATCAGGATATACCACATTGGCCTGAATCTCTACCTTGATGGAAGGGTAGCTGGAGTTATCGACCGTACCTTTTAGATAACGTACCACCACAGGATTTCCTGCAAAGTCCTTCTTTTCCTCATTGGTAACTTCCCATTTTACACCGGGCACATTGTCGGGAATACGACCATAGACATTGTCCTCGAACAGTTTTACTATCTCCGGGCGACGTACCTTTTGCCACATCTTGGCGCTGGTGACCTTCTTGCCGCTTTCTGTAACGAGCGGATCTGGATAGAAAGGGTAGGGGTTTGCGATGAGCTCATCATAGTTGGGGTGCTTGCTCTCATCCTGACTGTTAGGCTGGCGACCTTCACGTGGCTGACCGACTCCCACTTTTGCCAGCATGTCGGCATAATCGGCTGCAGCAATCTTGCGAAGGCTGTCTTGGTTTGCGCGGTTTCCGCCTCCGAACATGAACTGTGCGTTTGCTGTAAACGGGATGCAAGCCATAAGCATTGCCCCTAAGAAGAACTTGATGGTTTTCATAACTTTATAGTTTAATACTGTACATATTACGAGTAATGATATCTATCTCAGTGCAAAGATAGATAAAATCCTTCATATAATGACCGGAATTACAAAAAATCGTATTATTTGGCAAATTCATATTAAATCCGACAATTTGGTAAACATAATCTGAGCATATTCTTCCAATATGTTCAAAAAAAGTGTATCTTTGCAGCAAATTTCTAAAAACTACGTATATGAAGAAACTATTTCTTTTTTTAATGCTCCTGTTGGGAACATTTACAGTTCATGCAGAGGATTTCCCCTATCTGACCTTTGAGATGACCGATGGGGCGAGGGTATCTGTATCGACATCGTCGCTAACCATGTCATTCTCGGGAACTACACTGAAAGCTGGTGATCAGTCGTTCACCGTTTCGAATCTGAGTAAGATGTATTTCTCTGACCATGACGAATCAACAGGCATCGAAACGCTTTATGTTTCTGACTGGAATGAAATAACTGACATATATGACTTGAATGGTAAGAAGGTAACGAAAGACCAGATGCAGAAAGGCGTATATGTGGTACGTAGCAAGAAAGGAACCCATAAAATGACTGTGAACCCATGAAAAAGATACTGACTCTCTTTGCCGTAATGCTCGTTGTCCTTACGGCATCAGCCCAAACGCTGAACATAACGGTAGGTAATGTGACCTATCAGTTCCCTGCTTCGCAAACAGGTGATATGACCTTCTCCGGTGGTAACACGGTAACCATTATGGGTAAGGCTTTCAAACTCAATGATGTCAATAGCATCATCGTGGATAACACAGAAGTGACCGATGGTACTGTAGGTGTTGTTTATGAAGGTACAACAGCCAAGGTGTTCGTGGCTGGCAACATCGCTCAATACATAACCCCCTCCATCAGAGGTGCCCATGTTTCTATTGATCAGAGCAGCTCGCTGGAAGAGGAGGTTACCTATACACTATCGGGCTCATCATCTGACGGTGAGTTCTATGCAACGGGATACTACAAGTCAACCGTCGAACTGAACGGACTGACGTTGACCAACTCTTCTCCTGTCTATAGCGGTGCTGCTGTGTGCATACAGAACGGTAAGCGCATTAAGGTAAAAGTGGTCACAGGTACCACAAATACCCTTGCGGATGCAGCCAACGGTTCGCAGAAGGGCTGTCTGTATATTAAGGGACATGCCGAGTTTGCCCAGAAAGGTACGCTGAATGTGAAGGGCAATGTGAAACATGCCATCAAGACCGGTGAGTACTTCTCCATCAAGAATGCCACCATCAACGTGACATCTTCAGTAGGCGACGGTATCTCGTGCAACGAATACTTCCTCATGGAAAGTGGCACCATCAACATCAGTGGTGTTGAGGATGACGGCATCCAGTGTGAAATCGATGGTGAAAGCTCTACTGGTGAAACTACCGATCATGAAGATGAAGACAGTGGTAACATCTATATCAGCGGCGGTTCTATCAATGTTGCCTGCACTACTGCATCTGCAAATGGCATCAAGAGCGACGGTAATATCACTATCAGCGACGGTACCATCAACGTTTCCTCAACCGGTAACAAGGGTGAAGGCATCGAGAGTGAGGGCTATGTTAAGATCACAGGTGGACACGTTACCGTTAATAGTTACGATGATGCCATCAATGCTGGTCAGGACATTACCATCAGCGGTGGCTATGTCTTTGCCCGCTCTACTAACAACGACGGTATCGACGCCAACGGTGACTGCTACATCAAGGGCGGTGTAGTATATGCCATTGGTGGCGTTGAACCGGAGGTGGCTATCGATGCGAACAGTGAGAATCGCAAGAAACTATATATACAAGGTGGTTCGGTCATCGCTGTTGGTGGGATAGAGAGAGGAGCCAGCATCTCAGGCGGTACATGTAAGAGCACTACTTCGTGGACTGCCGATACCTGGCATGCACTGTATGGTGGTAGCAATCTTGTTATGGCTTTCAAGACTCCGAGCAAGTCTTCTGGCAGAGGTGGTAACCAGCAACTTGTTGTATATACCTCGTCCACACCTTCGCTACAGTCGGGTGTCTCCGTCAGTGGTGGAACAGCCTACTTCGGTGGTATGGCAAACGTCGGTGCTACAGTCAGTGGCGGTTCTTCAGTCAATCTGAACAATTGGTAAGGTGTCGGGACGGCCATGGTATGTGTGCTAAACACTTCTCTCTATGCATATTGACAAACAAACCTTCGAAGGGGTGCAAACCCCGGTATATGTACTGGAAGAGGAACTGCTGCGCAGGAACCTGCAACTGATTGCGGGGGTGGCAGAAGATGCAGGGGTGGAAATCATCCTGGCATATAAGGCGTATGCGCTGTGGAAGACCTTTCCCATCTTCCGGGAGTATATCCATGCCACTACAGCCAGTTCGTTGTATGAGGCCAGACTGGCAGCAGAAGAGTTCGGAGAGAAGGCACACACCTATTCGCCTGCCTATACCGATAAGGACTTTGATGAAATCGTTCGCTGCTCCAGTCATCTGACCTTCAACTCGCTGTCGCAGTATGAACGTTTCCATGAACGTGTAGCAGGAAAGTGCTCTATCGGACTGCGTATCAATCCAGGTTATTCAGAGGTGGAGACTTTGCTGTATAACCCATGTGCTCCTGGTACCCGCTTTGGGGTGCGTGCCGACAAGTTACCGAAACAGTTGCCACATGATATAGAGGGTTTCCATTGTCATTGTCATTGCGAGAGCGGAGCGGATGTGTTTGAACGCACTTTGGTGCATATTGAGGAACAGTTCTCGCCTTGGCTCGACCAACTGAAATGGATTAACTTTGGCGGAGGGCATCTCATGACAAGGAAAGACTATGATGTGCCCCACCTTATTAATATATTAAAGGGATTCAAACAGCGTTATCCCCACCTGAAGGTTATCCTGGAGCCAGGAAGCGCCTTTGCTTGGCAAACCGGTCCGCTGGTAGCTGAAGTGGTGGACATCGTGGATGACCAGGGAATGAGTACGGCCATTCTTAACGTCAGCTTCACTTGTCATATGCCCGACTGTCTTGAAATGCCTTACTATCCCAAGGTAAGAGGTGCAAGACATATAGATCCTTCTTCACTCCACACTCCACACTCCACACTCCACACTTATAGGTTGGGCGGTAACAGTTGTCTCAGCGGCGACTACATGGGCAACTGGCAGTTCGATCATGAACTGAAGGTGGGCGAGCGCATCATTTTTGAAGATATGCTGCACTATACCACCGTGAAGACCAATATGTTCAACGGCGTGCCTCATCCTTCCATTGCTTTCCTGCATGCCGACGGCGAACTGGAAATGCTGAGGGAATACAGCTATGAGGATTATAAAAATCGCATGGATTGAAAAAAAAGCGGAGAAAAGTTTTGGTGATTCAGGAAAATGTATTACCTTTGCATCCGCAATCGAGAGAGATATGCTTTAGACACGGTTCTTCGTGCTAACTGAATAGGTTCAGCCGAAAGCCGATCGTTCGAAGAACAGGCGGAAATAGCTCAGTTGGTAGAGCACAACCTTGCCAAGGTTGGGGTCGCGGGTCCGAGTCCCGTTTTCCGCTCCACACATTCTGAATGACAACGAAGAATAAACATCGTTTGTTCGCGTGTTTGCCCAGGTGGCGGAATTGGTAGACGCGCACGTTTCAGGTGCGTGTGCCGCGAGGTGTGCAGGTTCGAGTCCTGTTCTGGGCACAATGTCATTCAGAATGCTTTTTGTTGGAGAGGTGGCGGAATTGGTAGACGCGCTACTTTGAGGGGGTAGTGTCAAGTGCGACGTGGGAGTTCGAGTCTCCTCCTCTTCACTTTAGTTTGAAAAACAAGCGGAAATAGCTCAGTTGGTAGAGCACAACCTTGCCAAGGTTGGGGTCGCGGGTCCGAGTCCCGTTTTCCGCTCTTTTGAATATAGATCTTCCTTTTGTTGGAAGGTAGTGATAACAAAGAAAAACAAACCCTAAATGAATCTGTATTTAAGGTATTTTGATAATGAGACATTGGTGTATAATGTCGAGGAGGCTATCGACTTTCTGAAGTCTATTCCTGAGATTGGAATGACTCCGGAACTGGAAGCCGACGTGCGTGATTATATTGGAAGCGAAGTATACTATCCCAAGAGATATAAGGTACGTCCCCGTGTGTATTTCATCATCATCAAGACCGAAGCCGCTACCATGATGGACTTCAAGCAGAAGAAAGCGCTGCGCTCGAATGCTCCTGAAGGGGATCACCGTGAAACAGTTGCTCCAGCCGTGGCACGACTGAGTGAGAAACGTGAGGGCTGGTATGAGGCTTCGTTGACATTCAAACGGGTGGTACTGATTCCTTCAACAGGGAAGCATGAATACCGCGACACACAGTTTGTGGCTAACGTGAAGGCGTTTAGCGGACAGGATGCTTATAATAGGGTGGTGGAACACCTGCGTGAGAGAGTTGACAATCGCAGCCAGTTCCCCTCAGCCAAGGGTAAGAACTTCAAGTTCAAGTACTTGGGAATGTGGAAATAAATATTTGTTGAACCTATCCATTTGAATACGATGAATAAAGTAATGCTTATTGGAAATGTCGGTAAAGACCCGGAGGTAAGGTATTATGAGCAGGATCAGGCTGTGGCACAGATCAGACTGGCTACTACTGAGAAGGGCTACACGCTGCCGAACGGAACGCAGGTTCCTGACAGGACCGACTGGCATAACGTTGTTTTTTTCAGAGGACTGGCTAAGGTGGTTGAGAAGTACGTACATAAAGGTGATAAGCTGTATGTGGAAGGAAGAATACGCTATCGCAGTTATGATGACCAAAAGGGCATCAAACAGTATGTAACGGAAATCTATGCGGATAACATGGAGATGCTCAGTCCGAAGCAGAACTCACCTGCAGAACAGCCGACCATGGTTTCTGAAAGTCCCGTTCAACCGGAAGATAGTGATCGACTTCCTTTTTAATGTATGAATCCATCATTTTTTGTTGAAATAGCCCAAACGGCAGAGATTCTGCCTCTTACTACGGGCGTTGTAGTGGCTGTCGTCTTGGCAGCCCTGTTGCTTATTGTATCAGGATTAGCCAGCGGTTCCGAAATCGCTATCTTCAGTCTTTCTCCCACGGATGTAGCTGAGCTGGACGGAGAGAAACGCAGTACTGACGAGATGATTCAGTGTCTGCGTGAAGACTCGGAACGCACACTTGCCACGATCCTGATTGCCAATAATTTCGTGAACGTGACCATTATTATGCTCTTCAACTATGTCTTCTCGCACTTGGTGGTGTTTAAGCAGACATGGGTGGAGTTCGTGTGTATATCGGTATTGCTGACATTCCTTCTCCTGCTGTTTGGAGAGATTATACCCAAGGTGTTTGCCCGACAGAACTCATTGTCGTTCTGTCGACGCGTGGCCAATTCCATTATGTTCTTCAGAAAGCTGTTCTGGCCCTTGGAGAATGTGCTGTTAAGCAGCGGTTTCCTGGCAGAGAGGGTGCTGCAGCCCGACAGTCATATACTGAGTGTGGACGACCTGGAGCAGGCGTTGGACCTGACCGACAAGGAGGAGATCAAGGACGATCAGCGCATGTTGAGGGGTATCATCCGCTTCAGTGACGAGACCGTGAAAGAGGTGATGACCAGTAGGCAGGATGTGGTTGACCTGAACATCAAGAGTAGTTTCCGCGATGTACTTCAGTGTATTGTGGAGAATAACTACAGTAGGATTCCGGTATATCAGAACAACTCTGATAATATCCGCGGTGTGCTCTATATCAAAGACTTATTGCCACATCTTGGTAAGCCGTCCACGTTCCGCTGGCAGAGTCTGATCCGTTCGCCATACTTCGTTCCTGAAACGAAAAAGATTGATGACCTGCTCCGTGAATTCCAGGAGAACAAGGTGCATATTGCCATCGTTGTAGATGAGTTTGGCGGTACCAGTGGTATCGTGACCTTGGAGGATATCCTTGAGGAGATCGTGGGCGAGATTAACGATGAGTATGATGATGAGGAGAAGACTTTTACTCGTCTGAATAAGAATACCTATATCTTTGAGGGTAAGACATTGTTGAGTGACTTCTGCCGAATCCTCGAGGTGAACGATGAGGAGTTTGCCGAAGTGGAAGGCGATGCAGATACATTGGCCGGTCTTTTACTGGAAATCAAAGGTGATTTCCCTGTCATTCATGAGAAACTGGAATACCAGAACTATTTGTTCGAGATCATGGAACTGGAGGAACGACGTATCTCACGGGTAAAGGTTGTGATTCGTGAGAAGAACGACGAGCCGACAGACAAATAAGCAGTATGCCTTTACTGAGAGTGACCCATATCAATGAGCATGTCATCCTCGGCATTTGGGAGATGACAGAGCACCCGTCGGCATTCCCTGAATGGTATGAGGAGGCCCGTAAACGCTTTCATGCTGAAGGGCGGCAGCGGGAGTATGTATGTGTGCGTGCCTTATTACGCCAGATGACCGATGATGATGCATCGTGGACCATTTCTCACGAACAAAGCGGAAAACCTGTTCTACAGAATGGATGGAAGATAAGTATCAGTCATACGAAAGGCTTCTGCTGTGTGATCATCTCGCCCGATTATGAGGTGGCTGTGGACATTGAATATACCAGTGATCGCGTGAACAGAATAGCGCATATGTTCATCAGAGAGGATGAACAGGCGGATACCATAGATGAGAAACTGATTCATTGGAGTGCGAAGGAAACCATGTACAAGCTGTACTCTTCCGACCGACTGGCGTTGGATGAGATGCGGCTCCTTCGCTTTTCCTTGAAGAAGCAGGGCGTTGTGCTTACGGAAAACATGCGGCGCAACACCATCGTAGAGGTGAACTATGAGATTACGCCTTCTTTTGTTCTGACTTATGCTGTTCTGACTTAGCTTTCCTGCGTGGCTTTCTGCGGTTGTCGCCACGATTCTTTCCTCCTTCTGACTTCTTACCATGGCGATGGAAGACGGCACGTGGCGTCTTCTTGTGCATAGGACGGTATTCTGGTCCTTCCATACCATTGGGAAGGGGAACTTTCTCTACTGTTTTCTCAAGGAACTGCTCAATCCTGATGAAGTCGCGTATTTCCCATCCACGAACCAAGGTAATAGCTTTTCCATCACGCTCAGCCCTTGCTGTTCGCCCAATGCGGTGAACATAGTCCTCACAATCGCGCGGTACATCGAAATTGATGACCGTAGCGATATCGTCGATGTCAATACCTCGTGCCACAATATCGGTAGCCACCAATACGTCTACCTGTCCGCTCTTGAAACGGTACATCACCTCGTCACGCTCGGCTTGAGAGAGGTCGGAATGCATCTCGGCGCAGTTCACATGCATGGCCCTCAGATTGCGGTTGATATCTTTCACCTTGAGTTTGCTGGAAGAAAAAATAATCACACGCTTGAGCTCATCGTTCTTAAAAAGATGATTTAAGATGCGTAGCTTCTGAGTTTCATGACAGACGTAAGCCATCTGATGGATCTTCTCAGCAGGCTTGCTCACAGCCAGTTTTATTACAGCAGGATTCTTGAGTAGGGTACGTGCCAGTTCCTCTATCTTATGTGGCATTGTGGCAGAGAACATGATGGTCTGACAGGTGGGCGGTAATAGTTTAGCAATGGAAAGGATATCATCGCTGAATCCCATATCCAGCATACGGTCGGCCTCATCGAGAATGAAGAAGGATACCTGACTCAGATCTACGTTACCCATGCTGATATGACTGCGCAGACGACCAGGGGTGGCAATGATCATGTCGGCCCCAAGGCGCATGCTTTTGTATTCCTGCTCGTAGCGGTTACCGTCGTTACCGCCGTAAACAGCCAGACTACTTACTGAAGGCATGTAGTAAGCAAAGCCCTGCATGGCCTGGTCAATCTGTTGGGCCAATTCTCGGGTAGGACTCATAATCACGCAGTTGATAGCATTCTCAGGAAACACCTTCTCGGTATCGCCGATGAAGACACTGCCGTCATCGAGCATGCTGAGAACTGGCAACAGATAGGCTGCCGTTTTACCTGTTCCCGTCTGTGCCACTCCCAGCACATCTCTTCCTTTCAGTATTTCGGGGATGCACTTCTCTTGTACTGGTGTGCAAGTGGTGAAATTCATCGCATCCAGCGCATCAAGGGCGTGGTCGTTGAGGTCTAAATCATAAAAATCCATATATGCTATCCTATTCTTTTCGTTATTCACTTGAGCATGGTTCCTATGTTGGAACGTGCATTAATTGGGTGCCTTCCTGTAGCAGAAGTATGCTATGAAGGTAAATATGATGTTGGGAAGCCATGCTGCCAACATCGGTGGGGTGTTCGCATTGATGGCGAACGTAGAGGAGACAGTCTGCAGCATGATATAGCCAAAACTGAGTGCCAGACCGATACCTAAGTAAAGTCCCATGCCTCCTTTCCGTTTCCTTGAGGAGAGCGACACACCAATGGTGGTCAGGATAAACGAGGCAAAAGAGGAAGCAATGCGCTTATGGTATTCCACCTCGTACTGAACAACATTACTGGAACCGCGGTCGATCTGCTTGTTGATATACTCACGGAGCTGCGGACTGGTGAAGGTCTCCTGCTGTCCTTTGGAGAAGACAAGATCGGTGGGCTCCATCATGATAAGCGTATCCAATTTGGCGCCATTGGTGATCTTCTCACGCAGTCCTCGAAGTTCACGAATCCTCCATTGTGAGGCTTTCCAGTGATATTTTGAGTCGCTGATGGTATCGTATTGGATCTCTTGGGCCGTCATATGACTAACCACCTTCTTGTTCTCAAACTTATCGAGACAAAACCCATATCCTCGCTTCATCGTGTTATCGTAGTGCTGGATATAAGCAATTACTCCTTTCCCTACCTGCAGCTGCACGTTCTCCGCCGAGGTGTTCTTCCGCTTGTTCTTATAGAGCGTCTCGAAGTTCTGGCGGATCACTGTTCCCTTGGGAATGACGTAAGAACCCAGATAGAAAGTCATTAGTGAGATCAAGGCGGCAGAGATCATATACGGGCGCATCAGTCGTTTGAAACTGACACCTGACGCCAGCATCGAGATAATCTCGGAGTTTCCTGCCAGCTTGGAGGTGAAGAAGATGACCGCAATGAAGACAAACAGCGGACTAAACAGGTTGGCAAAGTAGGGAACGAAGTTCGCATAGTAGTCGAACACAATGGCCTTCAATGGGGCATGGAACTGCGTAAACTTAGCCAGGTTCTCGTTGATGTCGAAGACGATGGAGATGCTGATGATCAGGGCAATGGCAAAGAAATAGGTGCCAATGAACTTACGGATGATATAGCGATCAAGAATCTTGACGTAGCGGAACGGGTTCAGTTTCTTCATCCATTCCAGACGACAGGCTATGGGTTGCCATTTCCGCTTGATCCATTGCCAAGCGGCAATAAACCATTTGAGATGACGGTCTGCCCATCTGCGTATCTTCAGTCGTTTTCTATGTTTCCTGATCTCTGCGTATTGCATAATCTGTTATTATCTGTCGTCGTTAGACTCTTTTACCTAAGTTCTCAATCACACTTCGTTTCCAGGTAACGAAGTCGCCTTGCTCAATGTGCTGACGGGCATCACCTACAAGTCGGAGGTAGAATGCTAGATTATGTATGCTGGCAATCTGCATGGCAAGGAGTTCCTGTGCCTTGAACAGGTGATGCAGGTAGGCCTTGGAATGCAGACGGTCGATGTCACATCCGTCAGGGTCAATAGGGGAGAAATCATTCTCCCATTTCTTGTTCCGCATATTCATCGTTCCCTGATAGGTGAAAAGCATAGCGTTACGACCGTTGCGGGTGGGCATCACACAATCGAACATATCCACACCGCGTTCAATAGCCTCGAGAATGTTCTGAGGTGTTCCCACACCCATCAGGTAACGGGGCTTGTCTTTTGGTAGGATATCATTCACCACTTCAATCATCTCGTACATCACCTCCGTAGGCTCACCCACAGCGAGTCCTCCTATCGCATTGCCATCAGCACCGAGGTCTGCTATGTATTTTGCTGCTTCCTGACGCAAATCCTTATAGGTACATCCTTGTACGATGGGGAACAGACTCTGTGAATAGCCATAAAGTGGTTCGGTCTCGTTGAAGCGTTTTATGCAACGGTCAAGCCATCGTTGTGTCAGCTCCAGACTCTTCTTAGCATATTGGTAATCGCTCTGTCCGGGAGGGCACTCGTCGAAGGCCATCATGATATCTGCTCCAATGATACGTTCCGTGTCCATCACGTTCTCTGGTGTAAAGAAATGCTTGGAGCCGTCGATATGCGAACGGAACTCGCAACCTTCGTCACGTAACTTCCTGATACCAGTCAGGGAAAAGACCTGAAAACCGCCGCTATCAGTTAGGATGGGGCGGTCCCATGTGTTGAACTGATGCAAGCCTCCTGCTGCCCGCAACACCTCCAGTCCGGGGCGCAGGTACAGATGATAGGTGTTTCCCAAGATGATCTGCGCTTTTACCTGTTCGCGCAGCTCCTGGAAGTGAACACCTTTCACGGCTCCTGCCGTTCCCACAGGCATGAAGATAGGCGTTTTGATCTGTCCGTGATCGGTTGTAATCAGACCGGTACGGGCATCACTGGCCGGGTCGGTATGCTGCAGTTCGAATGTCATTTCTTCTCTTCCTCAACCGTGAATGTTACAGGGTTCTTCACCAGTTCGTCCGTGAGGGCGAAATCCCAGACGTCCTGAATATTTTCCACATAGTGGAAGGTAACTCCCTTCAGATATACTTCGGGAATCTCATCGATATCTTTCTTGTTGTCACGACACATGATGATGTCGGTGATTCCAGCCCGACGGGCTGCCAGGATCTTCTCCTTAATACCACCCACGGGCAACACCTTACCTCGTAAGGTAATCTCACCGGTCATGGCAGTGTTCTTACGTACCTTACGCTGGGTGAGCGCCGAGGCGATGGAGGTGGCGATGGTGATACCTGCCGATGGTCCGTCCTTAGGTGTTGCACCCTCCGGCACATGGATATGGATGTTCCAGTTGTCGAAGATACGGTAGTCGATCTTCAATGTGTCGGCATGGGCCTTGACATATTCAAGGGCGAGCACGGCCGACTCCTTCATCACATCGCCAAGGTTTCCCGTAAGCGTAAGTTTAGAGCCCTTGCCCTTGCTCAGACTGGTTTCGATGAACAGAATCTCACCGCCTACGCTGGTCCAGGCCAGACCGGTTACCACACCGGCATAAGCATTACCCTGGTAGATGTCGCGGTAGAAGGGTGGCTTGCCCAGCAGACCCTCTATTTCGTTCGGTGTAATCTTTTGGTAAGGCAGTACCATCTCCTTGGCTTTGGTGAAAGCCAGTTTTCTGAGGGCCTTGTTGATCTGCTTCTCCAACTGACGGACACCACTCTCACGGGTATATTGCTCGATGATCTTTTCCGTGGCAGCCTTGTTGAACTGCAGCGAACGCTCTGTAGCCAAACCGGTATTCTCCTTCTCCTTGGGGATGAGGTGACGTTTGGCAATCTCAATCTTCTCTTCTGTGATGTAGCCACTTACCTCGATCACCTCCATACGGTCGAGTAGGGGGCGTGGAATGGTATTGAGATCGTTGGCTGTGGCGATGAAGAGCACCTTGCTCAAATCATAGTCCACATCCAGGTAGTTATCATGGAAAGCAGAGTTCTGCTCAGGATCAAGCACTTCCAGCAGCGCTGAGGACGGGTCACCGTTGATGGTGTTCTGTGTTACCTTATCAATCTCGTCAAGGATGAAGACGGGATTGGACGATCCTGCCTTCTGGATGGCCTTAATGATTCGACCAGGCATGGCACCGACATAGGTACGACGATGCCCACGGATTTCCGATTCATCGTGCATACCACCCAGAGAAATGCGCACGTATTTGCGCTTCATGGCCTCGGCAATGCTCTTTCCTAAAGAAGTCTTACCGACACCCGGAGGACCGTAAAGACAGATGATAGGTGATTTCAGGTCACCACGCAGACTGAGCACGGCCATGTATTCCAGGATGCGCTCCTTTACTTTCTCCATGCCGTAGTGGTCCTTGTCAAGGATTCGCTGTGCGCGCTTCAGGTTCAGGTCATCGCTGGTGAACTCTCCCCACGGCAGATTCACCAGTGTCTGCAGGTAGTTCAACTGAACACTGTACTCCGGTCCTTGCGGGTTGAGCATATCTAACTTGTCGAGTTCCTTGAAGAAGGTGGTTCGTATATCTTCGTTCCATTTCTTCTTCTCGGCCTTCTCCACCAGTTCCTTACGCTCAGGAGATCCTTCACCGTTACCCAGTTCCTCCTTGATATTACGGATTTGCTGTTGCAGGAAGTACTCTCGCTGCTGTTCATCAAGGTCTTCACGGGTACGACTTCTGATATCCTGCTTGATCTCTTCGAGCTGGAGTTCACGGTGCATGATGCGCAGCACCTTGATGACACGCTCCTTGAGATTCGACTCCTCGAGCAGCTTCATCTTCTCTTCAATGGCAAATGGCATGCTGGAGCAGATGAAGTTCAGCATCACCAGATGATTGTTGATATTCTGGATGGCGAACTGAGCCTCATCGGGGATATCTTCGTTCTGCTTGATGTAATCGATACCTGCATTACGCAGGTCGGCAATGGCTGTCATGAACTCGGTGTCTCCATCGTCGGGAATGAGTTCCGGCGCCAGATGAACCTCACCCTTCAGGTAAGGACGGGTACGTTTCAGAGAAATCAGATTACATCTGCCCAGTCCTTGAACAATCACTGTAATGTTGTTATTGGAGTTGGGAAGTTCAAGAACACGGATAATCTTTGCGAATACACCGTATTCGTATAAATCATCCTTAGTAGGGTTTTCAATATTGGCGTTCTTCTGAGAGAAGACAGCGAAGATGGCGTCTTCTTTGTCCTTCAGGTGCTCCACCAGACTGATGCTAGCCGACCGGCCGATCAGAATAGGTGATACAACACCCGGAAAGAGGATCAGGTTGCGTGTAGCAAGTATAGGCACCTCACCATCAGCTCCCCCACAAAGGAGTCGTGTAATGTCTCCTTCGTAGTCGGCAATCATGGAGAATGCGCTGTTATTTTGACTATTTCTCATAATTCTACTTCAAATTTGGGATGCAAAGGTACACATTTATCTTCATAAAATGCCATTTGTGACACATTATTTAATATAATTAGGTGTAATCTCTCATATTTTTCTTAATTTTGCACTTGATATGTCTAATTCGTATTTCCGTTTCAAACAATTCACCATCCATCAGGAGCAATGTGCCATGAAAGTGGGTACCGATGGAACGCTACTCGGGGCATGGGCCCAAGGAGGGGAGAGGATCCTGGATATCGGTACAGGCACCGGCTTGATAGCCTTGATGATGGCGCAACGCTTTCCCCAATCGCAGGTGGTGGGTATAGACATTGACGGTCTGGCTTGTGAGCAAGCACTTGAGAATGTGGAAGCATCGCCCTTTCATGACCAAGTGCAGATTGCTCATCTTTCTTTACAGAATTATACAGATGAATTGTTTGACTCCATTGTTTGCAATCCCCCGTTCTTCGTCCATTCCCTTCTAAGTCCTGATGTGCAGCGTACTACTGCCCGGCATGCAGGGAGTCTGACTTATGCTGATTTGTTTCAAGGGGTGGTGCGCTTGTTACATGAAGACGGTGTTTTCTCTGCTGTTATTCCTACAGAATGCAGGGATGCGTTTGATGCTGAAGCTATTCTCCACGGTTTATGTCCTGTTGCGGAATGTGCTGTAAAGACATCCTTGCGCAAGCGACCTAAACGATTTCTGTTGAGCTATAGGAAAAAACCTTCTGCACATTATGTGAGAGATGTCTTGACAATAGGTTCTGAGGCGTATGTTGATCTAATGAAAGATTTTTATCTTTCGTATTAGTCTTCGGTGTTTATCGGTTATTGAACTTACGTATCAGTTTCTTGTTCAATGCCTGCGTGTTCCTACTGATTTTGGTAAGGTCCTCCCTCACAATGTTTAAATCGTTGAAGAACTCACTGAAGGCGGTCTGCACCATATTTGGCTGCCGTTTACTCTTATCACCGTCAGGGTTGACAATCATCTTAATTCCCTTATGGACGAGCTGGATATCCACGTCGGCAGTTGTCATTACAGGATCACCGTCGTAATGAATATACCCTTCTTTCTCCCTGTGAATATGGATGTGTTTGGTACGGAAGGTTTTGATTTTCTGGTTCTTGTCGAGTGTTTTGTTCATCATCTCGATAGCCACCTGAGGTGCTTCGAGCACATCGAACGGCTCCATGATAATTACATCCAACAGACCGTCGCTCATGGAGGCCTGCGGGGCGATGTAGGCGTTGTTGCCATATTGGGATGCATTGGCACAGGAAATCAGGAAAGCTTTCCGGATCAATGTTCCAGTCTCGTCTTCAATATGATAGGTCTCAGGCTTGTAGGTGAGCCCTTCACGCAGTACATTCTCGATGTAGGTAACCGGTCCGCGCTTTCCGGCTTCGGCGAACTTCATGCTGATGAACGCATCGAAGCCCATACCGCAAGTACAGAAGAAAGGTATTTCGTTGATGATACCGTAGTCGAGGTCGTGTATAACGCAGCGGTTGATGATTTCAACGCTCTTCTTCGGGTCCATAGGCAGTAACAGATGGCGGGCCAGACCGTTGCCTGAACCGCATGGGATGATGCCCAGGGCCGTGTTGGAGTGGACAATGGAGCGGGCTACTTCATTGACCGTTCCATCGCCTCCCACAGCAACCACCACATCAATACCGTTCTGTTGGGCCTCATACGCTATTTCCGCAGCATGACCCGCCTTTTCGGTTTCACGAATGGAATAGTTGAACAGACTCTTATCAATCGTCTCTTCTATTATATCCGGAATATTGTTTTTCTTCACGCTTCCGGAAATCGGGTTGATGATAAATGTTATGTTCTTCTTTGTAATCATCGCTGCAAAGGTAAAAAGAAATCCTGAGAAACGGAAATTTTAGGTCAAGAATGATAGTTATTTGTTTTTTTCTGAAAAAAATGGTGAGTGATTGCATTATTTTTTGTACCTTTGCAGCCTGTAATAATAAATAGTAGAATAACACCTATCATATATATGGGAGTTTTACAAGAAAGATACAAGCAGTATCGTGAACCGCAGAAATTCATTGAACGCGGTGTTTATCCCTATTTCCGTGCGATTACTGGTAAGCAGGGAACAGAAGTGGAAATGGGCGGACACAGGGTTCTGATGTTCGGTTCAAATGCCTATACAGGACTAACAGGCGATCAGCGTATTATTGATAAAGCCAAGGAAGCCCTTGATAAATATGGCTCTGGATGTGCCGGCAGTCGTTTCCTCAATGGAACGCTCGACCTGCATGTTCAGTTGGAAAAGGAAATCGCCGAGTATATTCATAAGGATGATTGTCTTTGTTTCTCTACCGGTTTCTCTGTAAACCAGGGTGTCATTGCCATGGTGGTAAGCAAAGGCGACTATATCATCTGTGATGATCGTGACCATGCCAGTATTGTTGACGGCCGTCGGCTCTCGTTTGCCCGTCCATTGCATTACAAGCATAACGACATGGCCGACTTGGAGCGCGTTCTCCAGAGTCTGCCTGAAGAAGGTATCAAGCTGATTGTTGTCGATGGTGTCTTCTCCATGGAAGGCGATCTGGCCAATCTTCCTGAGATTGTTAAACTCAAGAAGAAGTATCCCAATGTAGCCATTATGGTGGATGAGGCTCATGGCATCGGTGTATTCGGTAATCAGGGTAGGGGAGTATGCGATCATTTCGGTCTGACCGACGAGGTTGACCTGATTATGGGTACCTTCTCCAAGTCTATGGCCAGCATCGGTGGTTTCATTGCTTCAGATGCCGACACCATCAACTATCTGCGCCACACCTGTCGCACCTATATCTTCTCAGCTTCCAATACCCCTGCAGCCACAGCAGCTGCACTCGAAGCACTGCACATCATTCAGCAGGAGCCTGAGCGTATCGAAGCATTGTGGAAGGTTACCCGTTATGCCTTGCGTCGTTTCCGTGAGGAGGGCTTTGAGATTGGTGAGACCGAGAGTCCGATCATTCCTCTTTACGTCCGCGACGTAGAGAAAACGTTCTTAGTAACAGCATTGGCATTCAATGCCGGTGTGTTCATCAATCCTGTTATCCCACCAGCATGTGCTCCGCAGGATACATTGGTGCGTTTCGCTTTGATGGCCACACATACAGAAGAGCAAGTTGAGCGTGGCGTGCAGGCCTTGAAGAAGATTTTTGTTGAGCAGGGCATCATCAAATAATGATGTAAAAATTTGCACGACTCAGAAAAAGTCTGTACCTTTGCAGACGCATTTCAAACATGCACGGGGTGTAGCGCAGTCCGGTAGCGCACCTGGTTTGGGACCAGGGTGTCGCAGGTTCGAATCCTGTCACCCCGACGCTTTGTTTGAAAGTTTGTTTTCTCCACAATTCTCACTCCACATTTCACTCTTTTCATCATGTCAATAGGAAAATGGATTGGTGGCTTCTTAGGCTTTATGACAGCCGGACCCCTTGGGGCACTGGCAGGTTATGCCTTGGGTTCACTGTTCGATCAACTGTTGGGATCGTTCAATGAAGGGAATGAGTATATTGGAAGCGGTAGCGGTTCCCGCTACGACAGTTCTTATCGCGAGACTTACGGGAATACCCAGCAGGTGAATATGGGCGACAGGAACAGTTTCCTGTTTAGTATTCTTGTGCTTGCCTCGTATATCATCCGTGCCGACCAGAAGGTAATGCACAGCGAGATGGAGATGATGCGCCAGTTTCTGCGTCAGAACTTCGGGTACGGAGCCGTGACTCAAGGTGAACAGATCCTCAAGCGTTTATTTGATCAGCAGAAGCAGATGGGTGATGCAGCCTATAGAAATGTGGTGATACAGAGTTGTCAGCAGATTTCCATGCATCTGCCCTATGAGCAGTGTCTTCAAATGCTCTCTTTCCTGGCTCAGGTGGCTCGTGCCGATGGCGTGGTTGATCCACGTGAGGTAAATGCCTTACGAGAAGTGGCAAGGGCTTTGGGACTGAATGTCAAGGAGGTGGATTCCATGCTGAACCTTTCTGATGGAGGCACGAATCTGGAGGCTGCCTATAAGGTGTTGGAGATCTCACCGAATGCTACCGATGAAGAGGTAAGGAAGGCGTACCGGAAGCTGGCACTGAAACATCATCCCGACCGTGTGGCTACCTTGGGAGAGGATGTGAAACGAGCGGCGGAAAAGAAGTTCAAGGAAATCAATGCCGCGAAAGACCTGATATACAAGGCAAGAGGACTTTGACAAGGCATATGCATCATTGAAAAAATACCTTATTCTTACTATGAAAACAAACGGAAAGATACAGCTCTATCCCATGGTACGTATGGCTATCCTACTGATTTTGGGGATGGTCATGGCTTATTATACATCCAGTCATATACCTTGTTGGCTATGGCTGGGCGGAGCACTGATCCTCTTGTTGATGACCCCCTTGGTTCGACAAGAGTTACGACAGTCGGTTGTTGTCATGCTAGTTGTCTTTCTTTTCGGTGGCTGTTTGATGAGTCGTAGTCTGTTGTTAGCATCATCCCCAGCCGATACTATGGAAGCTTCTCCATCCATGATACAACGTGCTCTGGCTAATGCTTTGGAGCTACGAAATCAGTTGGTGAACACTTTGTCAGATAAAGGCTTGGAGCAGCAGGAACTGGCTATAGTGTCAGCGATGACTCTTGGTGATAAATCATTGATTGACAAAGATCTAAAGAATGATTATTCAAGGTCTGGTGCATCACATGTGTTGGCATTAAGCGGACTCCATTTAGGCATTATCTATTTCGTATTCTCCTTCATGACTGCACGTTGGCGCCGTCGTTATCACCATTGGTCGCGCCCCGTATCCGAAGGTCTGATTCTGATCACCATGTGGTCGTATGTGGTCTTGGTGGGTATGCCGCCCTCAGTAGTGCGTGCTGCTATCATGATGACGGTCTATTCCTTGTTGTCATTACAAAACAGGAACCGGTCATCACTGAACGCTTTAGCCTTCACCGCCATCATCATGCTCGTGGCCGATCCTATGATTCTTTTCAACATCAGCTTCCAGTTGTCGTTCGTTGCTGTGGCATTTATCCTTCTTTACCAAGGTCGTATCTATTCCCTGATACCCTCTTCGACGCATCCTATCGTCAAGTGGTGCTGGCGTTTCCTGTCTGTATCCCTTGCAGCCCAGTTGGGCGTAGCACCGCTTACCGCCTATTATTTCCATCAGATATCCAGCTATTTCCTCTTGTCGAGTCTTGTTGTGATGGTGTTCACCCCCCTGATTATCTATCTCTCGCTCCTTTTCTTCCTCCTGATGTGGCTGCCTGTAGTACAGTCGTTACTTGTAGTACCGCTGTCGTTACTTGTACATATCCAGAACACCTGTCTGCAAGGCGTTTCCTCCCTACCTGGTTCCACTGTTGCTACACCCTCGCTGCATCCTTTGCAGGTATGTCTGATCTACATCATCATCTTCGCCGTTGATGCAATGATTTACCGCTTTCGTTTGTACAAACGAAATATAATTAGTAACTTTGCGTCGTGAAAAGATATTTTGTGTATTTTGGTTACGACGGAACCGCTTACCACGGTTGGCAGATACAGCCCAACGGAAACTCTGTGCAGGCTGAGTTGCAACGGTGTCTGAGTACGCTGTTGCGGGAAGAGATTACCGTGACAGGGGCGGGGAGAACCGATGCAGGTGTTCATGCCCGGAAAATGACGGCTCACTTCGATACGGAACAAACCATCGACTGTAAGCAGCTGGCATATAAACTCAACCGTATTCTACCCAATGACATTGCCGTAACGGAAGTGAAAGAGGTGTCTTCAGACTTCCATGCACGTTTCAGTGCCATTGCCCGTACCTATCATTATTATATCCATACGCAGAAAGATCCGTTCCTGAGGAACTCATCATGCGAGCTGCATTATGCTCTTGATTTTGATAAGATGAACGAGGCAGCATCGAAACTGCTCACCTATTCCGATTTCGGTGCATTCTGTAAGAGTCATGCGGATGTGAAGACCACCTTGTGTCAGGTTACCACTGCTCGCTGGGTTCAGCAGTCGCCATATAGCTGGTACTTCGAGATCACCGCCAACCGTTTCCTCCGTAACATGGTGCGTGCCGTGGTGGGAACGCTCATCGATGTAGGGCGCGGTCGTCTGTCCATAGATGAATTCTGCAGAATCATAGAAGGGAAGAAGCGTACCGATGCTGGAGAAAGCATGCCTGCCCACGCGCTCTTCCTCGAAGATGTGTCCTATCCTCAAACATGACTTTTCAGCATCTTAGTGATAATCATACTTTTTACTTATCACTTCTCACTTTTCATTTCTCATTATGTGGCTCCTCTTAGCATTCCTTTCCGCAGCCCTGTTAGGCTGTTACGACTCATTCAAGAAACAGGCGCTTAGTTCCAATGAGGTTATTCCTGTCTTGTTCCTGAACACCCTGTTCTCATCCTTGATCTTCTTACCGTTGATCCTGTTGTCGTCACATACCAACGTTCTCGACACCAGCATCTTTCATGTAGGCTCCGGCGGTTGGGAAGCCCACAAGTATATTGTATTGAAGTCGACGATAGTCCTGTCGAGTTGGGTGTTCGGTTACTTTGGAATGAAGTTCCTGCCGCTGACCATTGTCGGACCGATTAACGCTACCCGTCCTGTCATGGTACTCATAGGTGCTTTTCTCTTCTTTGGCGAGCGTCTGAATGTGTATCAGTGGATTGGTGTCTTGTTGGCGGTGGCCTCCTTCTATATGCTGAGTAGAAGCGGAAAGAAGGAAGGTATCGATTTCAAACACAACAATTGGATTTGGTTTATCGTACTTGCCGCCTTACTCGGAGCTATCAGCGGACTGTACGACAAATACCTTATGGCACCAGTCAGCGAAGGTGGGGTAGGTCTTGACCGAATGATGGTGCAGGGATGGTACACGCTCTATCAGTGCGCTATGATGTTCTGTATGCTGATGCTGCTGTGGTGGCCTCGACGCCATCAACGCACGTCCTTCCACTGGCATTGGAGCATTCCTTTCATCAGCATCTTCCTCAGCGCAGCCGACTTCGTGTATTTCTATGCCCTGAGCGTTCCTGGAGCCTTGGTCAGCATTGTGTCCATGATCCGTAGGGGAAGCGTGTTGGTCTCGTTCCTTTTCGGCGCCGTGGTGTTCCACGAGAAAAACTTAAAGAGCAAGGCCGTTGACCTTGCTCTTGTTCTGCTAGGAATGGTATTCCTGTATATTGGTAGCAGGTAATTATTTATAGCACTCGAAGATACAGTCGACCTTCTCTTCCGGCATTTTCTTGGTAATCAGACTGACAATCCACACCACGGGGAAGCCTCCCACCATGGCGATAGCGCCGCAGTTGATGGGGTTGATGGGATTACCCAGCAGCATGTTTGCTACCGTCAGACCAACACCCCAGGCGAAGCAAGCCCATACAGAAGCAGTTGTCACGCCACGCCAGTACAGACCTAACATGAACGGAGCCAGGAAGGCACCTGCCAATGCACCCCAAGAGATACCCATGAGCTGGGCAATGAACGTGGGGGGATTCAAGGCGATAAGCAGGGAGATAGCGATGAAGAACATAATCAGTACGCGCATCACCACCACCTTACGGCGTTCAACCTTCTCAGCCACGATATCATCGATGGATCCGTCCTCTACCTCACCGGGCAATGACTTCTTGTCGCGGTAGATCAGGTCGAGTGTCATGGTACTTGAAGAGGTGAGCACCAAAGAAGCCAATGTTGACATGGAGGCAGAGAGTACCAGCAGTACTACAAGAGCGATGAGAATATCGGGCAGGGTTACCAACATGGCAGGAACGATACTGTCGAAGGCAATCTTACCATTGGCAACAACCGGTTCGTACAGTCGTCCGAAACCACCGAGGAAATAGCAGCCACCAGCCACCACAAAGGCGAAGATCGTAGAGATAATCGTTCCGCGCTTGATAGCACTCTCGTCGGTGATGGAGTAGAACTTACCCACCATCTGCGGCAGACCCATGGTTCCCAGTGATGTCAGAATCACAACACCCAACAGTCCGGAAGGATCGGGACCGAACCATGAAGCAAAGCCTCCGTTCACAGAAGGATCAGCGTCGGAAGGCAGTGCAGCCAGTTTCTCCATAGCAGCGGTCAAACCGCCTTGTGCATGCAGCACGGCCAGGATCACTGCCACTATACCGAAGAGCATGATGATGCCTTGGATGAAGTCGTTCATGGCCGTAGCCTTATAACCTCCAAGAATCACATAGACGGCGGTAAGGATGGCCATGATGATTACACAATACTCATATTGAATGCCAAATCCCATCTCAAAGAGGGTGGAGATTCCTTTATACACACCAGCTGTGTAAGGGATGAGGAAGACGAAGGCAATGACTGAGGCTACAACACGCAGACCTTGATCGTTGAAGCGTGTACCGAAGAAATCGGGCATGGTACGACTCTCGATGTGCTGTGTCATCAATTTGGTTCTACGACCTAAAAGAATCCAGGCCAGCAACGAACCGATGACGGCATTGCCGATACCAATCCACGTAGATGACAAACCGTATTTCCATCCGAACTGTCCTGCGTAGCCCACAAAGACCACGGCAGAGAAATAACTCGTTCCAAAGGCGAATGCGGTAAGCCATGGACCCACAGCACGACCGCCCAACACGAAACCTTCCACACTGCTGGCCTGCTTACGGGTGTAAACACCCACGCCAATCATCACGACCAGAAAGATGATGGTTAATAATACTTTTATAATCATTTTTTATAATTCAATTGTCAATGGTCAATTATCAATTAGAAAGCAACCTGCACCTGCGCCTGCAGCCAGTCGTAATCCTGTGAGCTGATATTCTCATCGCACAGACAACGGGTGTACTGTAGTTGCAGACGGCATTTCTTGTAGAACCAGTACTGCAAGCCTACGGTAAGGTTTGTCTGATCCCATCCGTCAACCTTGGTGTTACGATCGTAGGTCTCACCGCTGGCCACCACGTCGAGGGCGTCAACTACGGGGATGCAGGTGGTGACATAACCGCCACGACTTCCTACCTCACCGTCCTGACCGCCCAGCCACTCAGCACGAACGCTGGCAGGACGGGCTTCCTTGTACTTACTTCCTGTATAGGCGGCTGTCTTGTATTCAGCACCCACGCTGTAGCGGTTGCGCTTGTAATTGTCGCCAACTTGTATATCGGGATTCCATGCAGCCTTGCCCACGGCGCAGCCTGTACCTAAATAGCCTGATCCAACAATGCGGAAGCCGTCGAAAGGCTTCACTTCCAACTTCGCAAGGAAATCCTTCTGGTTGTTCAGGTCCTTGCGGTTGATACCCTGACCGCTCATCAAGGCAAGTTCATAATGCAGCGCCCCCTTGGCGAGGTCGCCAAACACCATAAGACCCATGTCACGACCGTAGTTCACGCCATTCAGCGGATCGGGTCCTTCGCCAGCAAGATAGAGCACGGCCTGCGAATATACGTCAATCAGCTCGAGCATGGTCGGCGATAGCGGGTTCTCCATCGAATAGGAATGCTTGAACTGACCGAGTCGTACACTCAGTGACTTGTCGTTAGAGAGTCTGTAATCGGTATAATATTCTTGAACTACGCTCGAGAAGTCGTGCATAAACATGAACGACCAGCGGTCGGTAATTCGTGCTTTGGCCCATAGTAGTGTGCGTTTAAGGTTATAACTATTGGTCTTTACCCCGTTAGGGTTCTGATACGACCAGCCTCCCTGGGCATAGCCGTTGAAGGTGATGCGACTGGTAAAGTCTTTCTTCCAGTCGATTGACTCACTTTTCTGTTGTCCCATGGCTGCCGTACTACTGAAAACAGCCATGATTACGGCAAGTGTTGCCGTCTTGATAACCTGTCTTTTCATGTCGTTTTATTGATTATGTTAAATAAAAAATGTCAAATCGTTTGCAAAAGTACAAATATTCTTTCAAACTGTATCATGTTTTGCTAAGTTTTTTAATAAAGTGGAAAACTATGGTAAAAACATAACGTTTACTAACAAGGCTGATTGCACCAACTTATAAGGCTGATAACGCCCTCTAACCAGGCTGATAACTCCTACTTATCAGCCTTCTAACTCCCTCCAACCAGCCTTCTAACGAAACCGCTGTGATAATTTATCCAAATAATTTTGCGGTTTGCAGGTTTTTTATTATCTTTGAACCCATAAATCATTTACTAACTAAAACAACAGGTATATGGCAAATAACGAAGCGCTCATCAAGCAATGTGAGCAATTAGCAAAGGAATGGTTGTCACCGTCGTTCGACGAGGAGACAAGGAAAGAAGTACAGGCCATGCTCGACAATGAGGACAAGACCGATCTCATTGATGCGTTCTACCAGAACCTCGAGTTCGGCACAGGCGGTCTGCGCGGTATCATGGGTGCAGGTACGAACCGTATGAACAAGTATATCGTAGGCATGGCCACACAGGGTTTCGCCAACTATATCAACAAAGCCTTCCCTGGTAAGCAGAGCGCAGTGGTGGTAGGACACGACTGCCGTAACAACGGTAGGATGTTTGCCGAGACAGTAGCCGACATCTTCTCTGCCAACGGTATTAAGGTGTATCTCTTCGAGAGTCTGCGTCCTACGCCAGAAATCTCTTTCGCCATCCGTCATTTGGGCTGTCAGGCCGGTGTAAACGTAACGGCTTCGCACAACCCGAAGGAGTACAACGGCTACAAAGCCTATTGGGACGATGGTGCACAGGTATTGGCGCCGCACGACAAGGGTATTATCGACGAGGTGAACAAGGTGAAGATCGATGATGTGAAGTTCGAAGGAAACAAGGAACTGATCATCCCCATCGGTGGTGAGATGGATTGGGATTATATCCAGGCCGTTAAGGAAGCGATGGTGGACCAGGATGTGATCCTGCGCCAGAAAGACCTGAACATTGTGTATTCTCCGATGCATGGTACGGGTCGTGTGATCATCCCGATGGCACTGCGCTCATGGGGCTTCCAGAATATCCACGTGGTACCCGAGCAGATGGTCATCGACGGAAACTTCCCCACGGTAGTTTCTCCGAATCCCGAGAATGCCGAGGCCATGACATTAGGTATGAAGTTAGGTACGAAGCTCAATGCCGACCTGGTGATTGCTTCTGACCCCGATGCCGACCGTCTGGCTATCGTATGCCGCAACTCGAAGGGTGAGTGGGAGATCCTGAATGGTAACCAGACTTGTATGATGTTCTCTTGGTATATCATCGCCAACAAGAAGAAACTGGGTCAGCTGAAAGGTAATGAGTTCCTCGTAAAGACCATCGTTACTACTGAGGTGATTGCCAAGATTGCCCAGAAGAATGGTGTGGAGCTGCGCGACTGCTACACAGGCTTCAAGTGGATTGCCAATGAGATCCGCGTCTCCGAGGGAGTGAAGAAATACATCGGCGGTGGTGAGGAGAGCTTCGGCTTCCTGCCGTTTGACAAGGTACGCGACAAGGATTCACCAGCCTCTATCTGTCTGATTTGCGAAATCGCTGCATGGGCTCGCGACAATGGTAAGACACTCTACGACCTGCTCATGGATATCTACGCTGAGTATGGCTTCTCAAGAGAGGTGACCATCAACGTGGTTCGTCCGGGTAAGACAGGTGCCGACGAGATCAAGCAGATGATGACCGACTTCCGCAACAACCCACCGAAGGAGTTGGGAGGATCAAAGGTTACGCTGTGTAAAGACTTCAAGACACTCGAGGCCAAGAAGGCTGACGGTAGTGTGGAGAAACTGAACATGCCCGATAGCAGTAATGTGCTTCAGTGGTTCTGCGAGGATGGAACGAAGGTAAGCGTTCGTCCTTCAGGTACTGAGCCGAAGATTAAGTTCTATACCGAAGTGAAAGATCCTGCCTTCAAGAGTGCTGCCGACTACGAGCAGAGCATGAAGACTACGGATGCGAAGGTGGCAGCTATCAAGAAGTGCTTGAATCTTGATTGATGCCGTAGGAGAAGAATCAATGAAAAATAAGATTATTACCTTCGGAGAGCTTCTGCTCCGCTTTTCCAAGGACCAGCATAACCGTCTGCAGCAAGGCAGAGCATTCTTCGGAGACTACGGTGGCAGTGAGGCCAATGTGGCAGTGTCGCTGGCAACGTTAGGTGATGATGTGGAATATGTAACACGCGTGCCCGATAGTCCTATCGGGCGCGCGTCTTGCATGAAGCTTCGTGAGTTCAATGTGGGTACGCAGCATGTGCTCTATGGTGGCGACCGCATGGGGTCGTACTATTACGAGGGGTCTGCTGGTATGCGCAGTTCCAAAGTGATTTACGACCGTGCCTATTCATCGTTCTATTATCTGGAGCCGGGAATGATCGACTGGCGAAAGATCTTTGCTAATGCTGCCGTGTTCCATGCTTCTGGTATAGCCGGGGCCGTATCGAAGGAGTCGGCCGACGCTACTTTCGAGGCGCTCGATATTGCTGACGAGATGGGACTCACGCTTTCGTTCGACATCAATTACCGTAAGAACTTGTGGAAATACGGGGCTGAGCCGAAGGCCACGCTGAGCAAGATGCTTAGCTATGCGGATGTGGTGTTTGCCGATGTGATTGAGTATGAGTACATGACCGACAGGAAGGTTCCCTTCCCGGCGATGTCGTCCGACTATGAGATGCCCATGGAGGTGTATAAGGAGTGGTTCGATGAGATACATGCCCGTTGGCCAAGATGCAAGAAATGGCTGATGGGTATGCGTAACATGATCAGTTCCAGTAGAAATACGCTGACAGCCCTGCTGTGGGATGACGGGAAACTATATTCCACCCGGATCTACGACATACAAGGAATCGTGGATTCAATGGGTGTGGGCGACGCTTTTACTGCAGGACAGTTGCATGCAATCAATGCCTTTGGAAATGATTCGCAGAAAATACTCGACTATGCATTGGCTGCCGCCACGCTGAAGTATTCTATTGCCGGTGACTACAACCTGGCCACCGATGAGGAGATCCAAACATTAATGAAGGGATAGGAGCACCTATCCCTTCATTAATGAATCAAAGAAACTGTCAAGGTCTTGGTCGAGCCCTTCCATTAGGTCGCCGCCAAGGATAATAGTGTCGTCGTCGGCCACATACAACTCGGCGACAGCTTCCCTGTCATCGTTCTCCAACACAAAACTGTATGGCTTCATGATACCGAGATTGTCAACAACCTCATGCATCTGATGCAGCTCCTTACGGAGGATGGCCGTTACCTCATCATAGAAACTCTCGTCCTTGTTGTCAATCCACTGCTCCACCACGCAACGGGTAATCTCCTGATCGTTATCATCATAAGCAATCAGTTCACCGCTATCCTGCGAAACGAGCAGATGGATATCGGTGAGCAAAGAGGTTTCCTCATTGGCAGGCAGCTTTTGCGCAATCTTCTTAATGCTGCGCTCAATCTGCTGGGTGGTTTGTTCAGTAACTTGCATACATTTCTTTTTTTTACGATACAAAGTTAAGCTATTTTGTGCGAACTACAAAATATTTTGCGTGTTTTTTATTGGCTAATAGGAAATAGTTTTGTATCTTTGCAATGTAAACTCGACAAAGCGGACGGGAGACAAAAACGAAAGGGGTTTCATGGGGCATCAGATCGTTCACCAAGGTACGGTAGCGAGTATTACCGGAGATAGTATGCAAGTGCGGATTACTCAGCGCGCTGCGTGTTCCCAGTGCAGCGTCTCAGCACACTGCCATATTGCGGAACAGAAGGAGAAGATGGTGGATGTGAACCATGTGAAGGATATCAGTAGGTTTGGTGTCGGTGAAACGGTGATTCTGACCTTCGCAGAACAAACGGGTATGCGTGCCGTGATGCTGGCCTTTGTTGTTCCCTTCCTGATTGTTGTAGCTGCTGTGTTCGGCTGTAGCTTGTTTACCGACAGTGAACCGGTGATGGCCATGATGGGGATTCTGTTCCTCATACCTTATTATATTATACTATATTTGTTACGTGACCGTTTGAAGGCGAAATTCACGTTCCGTGTGGAGAAACTTATGAATAACTAAAACAAATACATGATGATGAGCTTTATTTTGACGGCAGTAATCGTTCTTGGAGGTATTGCGCTGATAGCGGCGCTAATACTGTATTACTGTTCCATGAAGTTTGCTGTTCAGGAAGATCCTCGGATTGCTCAGGTCACGGCAGTGCTTCCTGGTGCCAACTGTGGCGGATGTGGCTTTGCTGGCTGCTCAGGACTGGCTTCAGCTTTAGTAAAGGCTGCCGATGGAGGATCGTTGGAAGGACTGAACTGTCCTGTGGGCGGTGCAGACGTGATGGGTAAGGCGGCCGATCTGTTGGGAATGGCCGTTGCTGCCACAGATCCGATGGTGGCCGTGGTGCGTTGTAACGGCACCTGCTCCCTCCGTCCGCAAATTGCTGAATACGATGGTCTGCTCACTTGTGCTGCTATGAACGCCACAGGTGCAGGTGAGTCGGCTTGTGGTTACGGTTGTCTGGGCTGCGGCGACTGTGTGACCGCCTGTCAGTTTGATGCTATCCGGATCAACCCGGAAACGGGAATCCCTGAGGTGGACGATGATAAGTGTACTTCGTGTGGTGCCTGTGTAAAGGCTTGTCCGAGAAGTATTATCGAACTGCGCAAGAAAGGCCCCAAGAATCGTCGCGTCTATGTGAGTTGTATGAACAAGGACAAGGGGCCTGCTGCTATGAAGGCATGCAAGGCGGCTTGTATCGGTTGCAGCAAGTGCGTGAAGGAGTGTAAGTTCGAGGCTATCACAGTACAGAATAACCTCAGCTATATCGACTTCAACAAGTGTCGCTTGTGCAAGAAGTGTGTGGAGGCTTGTCCTACCCACGCTATCCATGCCGTGAATTTTCCGGCACCCAAGCCGAAACCTGAACCTAGTACAGCTACTATAACTAGTTCATCTAGTACTGCTAGTACATCTAGTACAACTAGCAATCAAGAAAGAAAGGAGGAATCAGCATGAAAAGCAGAACATTCCGAATAGGTGGCGTTCATCCAGAGGAGAACAAGCTCACCCACGAAGTGATGACCAAGGTGGCCCCCCTGCCCAAACAGGCTATCTTCCCGTTGTCGCAACATATCGGTGCTCCTGCCAAACCTGTTGTCGCTAAAGGTGATAAAGTGAAGGTGGGAACCCTAATTGCTGAGGCTGGTGGCTTTGTCTCGGCTCCCATCTATTCATCGGTATCGGGAACCGTGTTCAAGGTGGACACGGCCATTGATGCTACAGGCTATCGTAAACCAGTGATCATCATCAATGTGGAGGGTGATGAATGGGAAGAAGGTATTGACCGCTCTGATAAACTGGAACTGTTGGCCGATCATCCGGAGTTGACGCCTGAAGAGATTATCAATCGGGTAAAGGAGGCTGGTGTTACGGGTATGGGCGGCGCAGGATTCCCCACCTTCATCAAACTCTCTCCGCCACCAACTGCTAAAGCCGAGTGCGTGATTATCAATGCAGTGGAGTGCGAGCCATATATCACAGCCGACTACAGACTGATGATGGAGAAGGCCGATGAGATTCTTGTAGGTCTGGAACTGCTCATGGTGGCAGCAAAGGTTACAACGGGCTATATCGGTATTGAAACCAACAAACCTGCGGCCATTGAACTGCTCACCCAAAAGTGTGCCGAAAAGTTCAACGGTTCTAAGTACAATGTTGAAGTGGTTCCTCTGCAGCAACGCTACCCGCAAGGTGGCGAGAAACAACTGGTAGATGCAGTGATTCGTCGTCAGGTTCCTGCACCGCCAGCCATCCCCGTAAACGTTGGAGCGATTGTTCAGAATGTAGGTACTGCATTTGCTGTGTATGAAGCAGTTATGAAGCGGAAACCTTTGTTTGAACGATATACAACTGTTACCGGTAAGAAGCTGCTGAATCCTGGTAACTTCCTGGTACGAATGGGAACACCCATGCAAGACTTGATCGACCTCTGCGGCGGAATGCCGGAAGGGGAGAACAAGTTGTTAGCAGGCGGTCCGATGATGGGAAAAGCCCTCACTAGTACCGAAGTACCTATCTGTAAAGGCACGAACAGTGTGACCGTGCTCTCTGATGAAGATGCCCGTCGTAAGGAGGCCATGCCATGCATTCGCTGTGCCAAGTGCGTCAGCGCTTGTCCTATGGGACTGGAGCCTTACTTGCTGGCCACCCTCTCCAGCTTGAAGAACTGGGAACGACTGGAGGCTGAGGATATCACCTCATGTATCGAGTGCGGCTCCTGTCAGTTCACCTGTCCTGCCCATCGTCCGTTGCTCGACAATATCCGTCTGGGTAAGTCAACAGTCATGGGAATCATCCGCAGCAGAGCTGCAAAGTAGTAAGAGTAATGAAATACGATAATTATGAGTAAATTAATTGTTTCACTATCACCGCATGCTCATGGCAACGACACGGTAGAGAAAAACATGTATGGCGTGATCATCGCTCTTGTTCCGGCTCTGCTTGTCTCCCTGTTCTATTTCGGACTGGGTTCTGCCATCGTTCTTGCCACCAGTGTTATAGCCTGCGTGTTCTTCGAGTGGGCCATTACCAAATATATTCTGAGAAGGGAGAAGACAACGATTGGTGATGGCTCTGCCATACTGACGGGTCTGCTGTTGGGATTCAACCTGCCGTCGAACTTGCCTGTATGGATCATCATCATCGGTGCGCTGTTTGCCATCGGAGTAGGGAAGATGACCTTCGGCGGACTGGGACAGAATATCTTTAACCCGGCTTTGCTCGGACGTGCTTTCCTGTTGATCAGCTTCCCGGCACAGATGACCTCCTGGCCCGTGGCTGGTCAGCTTACCAGCTATCTCGATGCAGAGACGGGTGCTACACCGCTGGCCATCATGAAGACAGCCATCAAGACAGGCGATGCTTCGCTGCTCGACCAACTGCCTTCGGCTACCCACCTGCTGTTAGGGTCTAATCCTACCGGCGGACTGGGAACTATTGGCGAGGTGTGCGCCCTGGCCTTGTTGTTAGGTCTTGCTTATATGCTTTGGAAGAAGATTATCACCTGGCACATTCCCGTGAGTATTATTGTCACGGTGTTTGTGTTCAGCGGACTCCTTCATTTGGCGAACCCTGCCTATGCTGATCCCTTCGCTGAGATCCTCACGGGCGGTCTGATGCTCGGCGCCATCTTCATGGCTACCGATTATGTTACTTCTCCTATGACCGGCAACGGACAGTTGATCTATGGTGTGGCCATCGGTTTGCTGACGGTTGTCATTAGAAACTGGGGCAGCTATCCTGAGGGAATGTCATTCGCCATCCTCATCATGAATGCCTTCACACCGCTGATTAATATGTATGTGAAGCCCAAACGCTTCGGAGAAGTGCCTACAAAGAATTAATACTTGTCGATTATGGAAAAACTGAAATCATCTATAACGAACATGGCGCTGGTGCTGACGAGTGTGGCCGTAATAACCGGTGGTATTCTTGCAGCCTTGAACCAGCTGACGAAAGATCCGATTGCCTATCAGAAAGAGAAGGCACTGGCCGATGGCATCAAGACGGTAATGGCTTGCAACGACCTGGTCGTGGCTAAGTCGGATGTGGTCAAGCAGACAGATGCTAAAGGTAAGGAGCTGGTTTATACCATCTATCAGACACAGGATAAGCAGGGGGAAGACCTCGGTGCTGCTGTTGAGAGTTCTACGATGGGATTCGGAGGGAACCTGAAGATCCTGGTGGGGTTCGACCCGGAAGGGAAGATTCTTGGATATACCTTGCTGGAACATGCTGAGACACCAGGACTGGGTGCCAAGGCCGATAAATGGTTCCAAGAAGGAGGGAAAGGTAACATCATCGGAAAGAACCCGAAGGAAGAACTGGTTGTGAGCAAGGATGGAGGACAGGTGGATGCGATTACTGCATCGACCATCACCAGCAGGGCCTTCCTCCTCGCAGTGAACAATGCCTATAAGGCCTATAAGAATACGCCCATCGACGGGGCAACGGGAGCGAGTAAACAAATTGACAATTGATAATTGGCAATTCGAAGTTAAAGTTCAAAGATCAAAGTTCAATGAATTATATAAGTATTATCAAAAACGGTATCATCAAGGAGAACCCTACGTTCGTCTTGATGTTGGGTATGTGTCCCACATTGGCTACAACCACCAGTGCCATCAACGGACTCTCCATGGGTCTGGCTACGATGTTTGTGCTGATCTGCTCGAATGTGGTGATCTCGCTGATCAAGAAACTCACCCCCGATATGGTGCGTATCCCAGTGTTTATTGTGGTCATCGCCTCGTTCGTAACCATTTTGCAGATGGTGATGCAGGCGTATGTACCCGATGTGTATGCGGAACTGGGATTGTTTATCCCATTGATTGTGGTAAACTGCGTGATCTTAGGACGTGCTGAGGCCTTCGCTGCAAAGAACAGCACAGGCGCCAGTCTGATGGACGGCATCGGTATCGGTCTTGGCTTCACCCTGGGTCTGACCCTCTTGGGAATCTGTCGTGAACTGTTGGGAGCCGGCAGTATCTTCGGATTTACGCTATTGCCCGAGACCTATAACATGCTGATGTTCGTGTTGCCTCCGGGTGCCTTCATCACACTGGGCTTCCTGGTGGCTATTGTGAACAAGATGAGAAAAGATTCTTAATAACGTAACATCGATTTCATATGGAATATATTCTGATTTTTATCTCGGCGATATTCGTTAACAATATCATCCTGTCGCAGTTCCTGGGCATCTGTCCGTTCTTGGGTGTTTCACAAAAAGTGAACACCTCATTGGGTATGTCGGCAGCCGTAGCTTTCGTAATGACGTTGGCCACCATCGTCACCTACCTCATCCAGCATTTTGTGTTGGACGTGTTTGAACTGCAGTACCTGCAAACCATCGTGTTCATTCTGGTGATAGCCGCCTTGGTGCAGATGGTGGAGATCGTGTTGAAGAAGGTTTCTCCTGCTCTCTATCAGGCACTGGGAATCTTCCTCCCGCTGATTACTACGAACTGTGCTGTGCTCGGTGTGGCCATCCTTGTTATTCAGAAAGAGTTCTCGCTGCTGCAGAGCATTGTCTATGCCTTCTCCACGGCCATTGGTTTTGGCGTGGCCTTGGTGGTATTTGCCGGTATTCGTGAGCAGATGAGTCTGTTGAACATCCCCAAAGGCATGCGGGGCACGGCCATCGTATTGGTTACAGCCGGATTACTGAGTCTGGCCTTCATGGGCTTCTCGGGTGTTGACGGCGGACTGAGTACGCTGTTCGGTCTGGATTAACCCTTGCACAAAAAGGGCTCGGTAAACAAAAAAACAAGGTTTTATTTGGTTTTTCGCTCACTTAATCGTACCTTTGCACGGTGTATATTATCAACAGAACAATAAGATGAAACAGACTATCCTTGTTACCGGTGGTACGGGCTTCATTGGAAGTCATACCACAGTGGAACTGCAGCAGGCCGGCTATCGTGTGGTGATTGTCGATAACCTTTCCAACTCAAAGGCTGAGGTGATCGACGGAATCGAGAAGATCACCGGTGAGCGCCCGGCTTTCGAACAGGTGGATTGTTGCGATCTTTCTGCCCTGAAGAATGTCTTTAGGAAATATCCCGATATAAAAGGTATCATTCATTTCGCCGCCAGTAAGGCAGTAGGCGAGAGCGTGGAGAAGCCCTTACTCTATTACCGTAATAATATCACGTCGTTGCTGAACCTGTTAGAGCTGATGCCGGAATATGGTGTGAAGGGTATTATCTTCTCATCAAGCTGTACCGTCTATGGACAGCCGTCGAAAGAGAACCTTCCTGTTACAGAAAAAGCACCGATTCAGCAGGCACTTTCGCCTTACGGAAATACAAAGCAGATCAATGAGGAGATTATTCAGGACTATATCCACAGTGGGGCAGATATCAAGGCGGTCATCCTGCGGTATTTCAATCCCATCGGTGCGCATCCTTCTGCCCTGATTGGCGAACTGCCCAATGGTGTTCCCATGAACCTGATTCCCTTTGTTACCCAGACCGCCATCGGTATTCGTGAGCAGTTGAAGGTGTTTGGCAATGACTACGACACACCCGACGGCACTTGCATCCGCGACTATATCTATGTGGTTGATCTGGCCAAGGCTCATGTGAAGGCAATGGAACGAGTGCTCGATAATCCTGATACCGATCCTGTAGAGGTGTTCAATATTGGAACAGGAACGGGCTTGAGTACCTTGGAAGTGGTGGAAGGCTTTGAGAAAGCCACGGGCGTGAAACTGAACTGGACCTATGCTCCACGTCGTGAGGGTGACATCGAAAAGGTCTGGGGTAATGTGGAGAAAGCCAACAAGGTACTTGGCTGGAAAGCTGAAGCGAATATAGAAGACGTGCTCCGCTCTGCCTGGAAATGGCAGTTGAAACTGCGCGAGGATGGTATTCAGTAAGATAAAGCATTGTCTGTCTTAGACAGGCATGTATTTTGTGTTTGTGTTGTTATGGGCCCTTGATGTGAATCAGGGGCTCATTTTGAAATGAAAGGTATGAAGAAGTTTATCTATAACGAAAAGCAGGGTGAGTACGATCACTACCGCGTGAAACAAGAGCAGCAGCTCCTGCCGTTCCTCTTGGAGAACATCAAGGGGAGCAGTCGCACCAAGATCAAGGCGACACTGAAGGGCGGTGGTATTCGTGTGAACCGCACAACGGTGACGCAGTTCGACTACCTGTTGGAACCTGGAATGGACGTGATGGTGAGTAAGACCAAGCGCAACCAAGAGGTATTGAAGAGCAGATATGTCAAGATTGTATATGAAGATGAATTCCTGGTAGTGGTGGAAAAGAAGATAGGTATCTTATCCATGGCTGCCGGTCATTCGTCTCTCAATGTGAAAAGTGTGTTAGACGACTATTTCCATAAGAGTCATCAACGCTGTCATGCACATGTGGTGCACCGTCTTGACCGTGACACCAGTGGTTTGATGATCTATGCCAAGGACATGAAGACTGAGCAGGCGCTCGAGAAAGAATGGCATCAGATTGTCTATGACCGTCGTTATGTGGCCGTGGTAAGTGGTGAAGTGAAAGAGGAGGGCGGAACGATTGCCAACTGGTTGAAGGACAACAAGGCTTATTTCACCTATTCGTCACCTGTTGACAATGGCGGGAAGTATGCAGTGACGCATTTCCATACGCTGCAGCGCAGGAACGGCTATTCGCTGGTGGAGTATAAGCTGGAGACGGGAAGGAAGAACCAGATCCGCGTACATTCTGCTGATATGGGTCATCCCGTTTGTGGCGATACGAAGTACGGTAATGGCGATGATCCTTGCAATCGTCTGGCCCTGCACGCCTATATGCTCTGCTTCGAGCATCCTGTTACACATGAGCGGATGGATTTCGCCACCCCGATTCCCGATAGTTTCTTAAACGTATTCAAGTAACCAATAGATGAATAACGTATTCATGAGTCAAGATTTCTACTTTTATCTTTTCGCCATCGCCGTTGTGGTGGTCGTATTCCTGGTTATCAAAAAAATAGCGAGCTGCCTGATCAAGAGCATCGTGATGCTCGTCATCGTGGCTGCGCTCGCTTATATCTGGTTCATGTACTTCAGGACATGAACGGAATGTAATACTTATCTTGCCAGGTCGAATCCCAATCGGATACCGTCGTAGTTCTTACTGATCTCGCTAACAGTGCCTAAGGTACTGTTTCCGCTGGCGGCTCCAAGCACCTGAAGGGCGGTAAGCAGTTTCTTTGATTCGAAGAGCAGACTGATACCCTGCGGGTTGCGGGTGAGATAGCCGGTGGTGGAAAGCAAAAGTGTCTGTAGCTGTACAGAGCTGTTGCTACTGTTGAACGTATAGGTGCCGTTGATGGTCTTGCCCATCACCTTGGCAGAGAACGTACCGTCCTGGTTGAAGGTGAAATACGTGTTCTTTCCGCTGATCTTCAGCTTGTCATAAGTGGGCTGCAGCTTTTCCTTTGCCTGAGCTGCTACCACCTTGCCACCAGCTGTTGCCAGGGCATTTTCCGACGTGAAGGCGCAGCCCGGCTGATAGTATTTCCATGTTCCGATAACATCTTTCTCCGAGAGTTTCGAAGCACCGATCACCTCGTAGAGGATATCTCCCAGGGTATTGGGATTGGTAATGGCACCTAAGATACCGCCCAAGATATCAGTGGTACTGGCACCACCGTTCGTGGCTGTTCCGCCCGTAAAACCGCAACTCGACAACAAGAACGCGGCTGCACATGCTAAAATGGATTTCTTTTTCATACTTATTGCTTGTTAATGGGTTTCTTCCTCATATAGTTTGTTGAATATCTCACGCAACTGAGCAGGTGTGTTGATCAGTTGACGGATTTCCTTGAGTTTCGATTCGTTGGGTGAGTGGGGCATCCACAAACGGATATAGCCATGTTCTGAGTACTTGTCGCTCATGTGCTCCATAAACCGTTCCCACTGCTCCTCTTTGCTCTTTTCCGGGTAGTTGGACAGACCGTATTGAATGGTTCTGCGGAACACGGTCATCGGATCCAGGTCACGGTCGGCTTCTGCCACAATCTTCCCGTACAGACTTCTTGGCGTATGACTGGCAGAGGCTCTATGGTCTTCAACCGCTTCTTTCATAATTCTTATCTGTTCTGCTGAGAACCAACGCTTTAGCCTAACATCAGCCGCCAATATCTTTCCGCTGGTAAGATGATGAATGGCCCGTGGTCCAGATAATCCCAGATCGTGATAGGCCGCCACCGTATAAGTCATGTTCAGGTCGGCTCCGGTCTTACGGGCAATCTCCAACGACCGTCGTATCACCCCCGTGACATGTTGCATAGAATGTGCTTTGTCAAACTCGGTGTATCGGGGCAGGATATTGCGTTCAATGAACTCCATCAGATCCAGACTTACATGATTTTCCATTGCCTTTGCCCTATTTTTATTTGCAAATATACACGAAATTGTTTACTTTTGCAAACAATTTCACAAAATTAGTGATGCAGGAAGAGAAAATTGTCAAGAATTCGTGGAAAGCATGGCTGTTAGCAGCACGACCGAAGACACTCACAGGTGCCGCCGTACCGGTGATGATCAGCTTGTCGCTGGCTTGGGACAAGGTGGAAACGTTCCAGTGGCTTCCTGCCATCCTCTGTCTGCTGTTCGCCTTCATCATGCAGATTGATGCGAACTTCGTGAACGACTACTTCGATTTCATGAAAGGAAATGATGATGAGACGCGTCTAGGACCGAAACGGGCGTGTGCCATGGGGTGGGTGGATTCTCATGCCATGCGCCGTGCCATTGCCATTACCACGGCGCTTGCCTGTGTGGTGGGCCTTCCACTGGTGTGGTATGGAGGAATGGAGATGATCCTGATAGGTGTGCTCTGCGTTTTGTTCTGCTTCCTCTACACTACGCACCTCAGCTATGTGGGGATGGGCGATGTACTGGTGCTTGTGTTTTTCGGCATCGTACCCGTTTGCATACCTTTCTACATATTAACCCGTACCTTGACTGTCGAAGTGGTAGTAGCTTCATTGGCCTGCGGACTCGTGATTGATACGCTGTTAATGATCAACAACTACCGCGACATTGAGAATGATGAACGGGCAGGGAAGCGTACGTTGGCCGTGAAGTTAGGAAAAGAATGCAGTAGGATGATGTATCTACTGCTGGGCGTCGTGGCCTGTTTGCTGGGCATCGTGTTCGCCCTGAATGGTCATCTATGGGCCTTCATCCTGCCTGTAGGCTATCTCGCTCTGCACGCAATCACCTATAGTCATATGGTGCGCATCGATCATGGGCGTGCCCTTAACGGTGTTTTAGGCGAAACCGCCCGTAATATGTTTGTTTATGGGCTTTTGGTGAGTATTGGTATTTTATTATAAAACAGATAATGAGAACAAGAACAGCTACTTGGTTCGAGACCAAGATCCAGTATGAGAAGACCATGGAAGATGGTCTGCAGAAGAAAGTAAAGGAACAGTATGTGGTGGATGCGCTGAGCTTTACCGAAGCCGAGAAGCGTATCACCGAGGAGATGTCATCATATATCAGCGGTGCCTTTGATGTGGCAGATATCAAGAAAGCGACCTATAAAGAGATCTTCTTCAGTGATGAGGCCACGGCCGACCGTTGGTATAAGGCGAAGGTGCAGTTCATCACCATCGATGAGAAGACCGAGAAGGAGAAGCGCTCCAACGTGTATTACCTTGTTCAGGCTTCCACTCTTCAGGGTGCTTTGAAGAATGTAGATGAGGTGATGGGCGGTACGATGATCGATTACGCCATCGCTGCCATTTCCGAGACCACCGTTATGGACGTGTTCGAGTATCAGAAGACTAACAAGGAATAAGATGTACAATATCAAGGAGAATCTGCATAAGGTGTTGGCCGACCTGCCAGCAGGTGTGCGCCTGGTGGCTGTCAGTAAGTTCCATCCTGTAGAGGAACTGATGGCAGCCTACGAGGAAGGTCAGCGTATCTTCGGCGAGAGTCATGAGCAGGAACTGAAACTGAAGCACCAAGAGTTGCCTGATGATATAGAATGGCACTTTATCGGTCATCTGCAGACCAACAAGGTAAAGTATATTGCTCCCTATATCTCGATGATCGATGCCGTTGATTCCATGAAGTTACTCCGGGAGATCAACAAGCAAGCCCAGAAGAACAACCGTGTCATCAAGGTACTGCTGGAGTTGCACATTGCCGAAGAAGAGACCAAGTACGGACTCACCCTCGATGCTTGTCGTGAACTGCTGGAAGCAGGGGAGTGGCGTGAGCTGAAGAACGTGCAGATTTGCGGTCTGATGATGATGGCCAGCTATGTGGACGATCAGGAACAGATCCGTCAGGAGATGATGATGGCTGCAGATTTCTACAACGAGGTGAAGACCCGTTTCTTTGCTGATGATGCCCAATTCTGTGAGCGTTCTTGGGGAATGAGTCACGACTATCCCATTGCTGTTCAGTGCCATAGCACGATGGTAAGGGTGGGAACAACCATCTTCGGTCCGCGGGTTTATTAGCTTCTTCATACACTTTTTTTTACAGAAGTGTTGCTCGTTTCGTTATTATTTTGTATCTTTGTCGCAATAATCCCTTGAAACGCTATTCTATAGAGGCTTGAGGGTAGTATTAACAACAAAAAACAAAGCTTATGAAAAAATTTTTGATGATGGCTTGCATGATGCTGTTCAGTACAGCCATGTTTGCACAGCAAGGTGCCATGTATCTGGGTGGAAACCTGAACTACGCTACGGACTATGAGAACTTCGGTATTGGTGCCAAAGCTCAGTATGAGTTCATTCAGAATCTCCGCGCAGAAGCTTCTGCTGATTATTTCTTCAAGAAAAATGACGTCTCAATGTGGGATATCAATGCTAACATGCATTATTTGTTCCGTATTAGCGACAAGTTTGCTGTTTATCCATTGGCTGGTCTATCCGTTGTAGGTACAGATGTAGATGTTGCAAATGGTTCTGTTTCAGACTCTGAATTAGGCTTCAATTTAGGCGGTGGAATAGAATTCCCCATTACCAATGCAGTAAAGATCAATGCTGAGGCTAAATACCGTTTAATGGATGATATTGATGATCATACTGTTTTTTCGGTAGGTATAGCCTTTGCTTTATAATTGAAAGTGTTAATGACAGATATGCGGACTACCTTTTTATCCTGTAAAGGTAGTCCGTATTGTCTTTCCCAGTCGAACAAACGGATATGAGTTGGAGATATCTAACAGATAGTAGGAGTTGGACAGTAAAAAGACGGGCCTTCAGGATTTGGCAGATGGCACCCCATCAGGTGGCTCCGATGAACGAAGTACAGCATACTTGTCAGTCGTGCGGCACCGCGTTCCAAGGTAACTATTGTCCGCGTTGCGGGCAGTCGGCTCGTATCGGACGCTTCTCGTTCAAGACAGCCTTTAAGTTGTTCCTTGATGTCTGGGGCATGGGAAACCGAGGGATGTTCCACAGTATTCGTGATCTGATACTGCGACCAGGTTATATGATACGCGACTACCTCAGTGGTTGTCAGTCGGCTTATTTCCCACCATTCAAGATGTTCTTCATCCTGTCAACCATCTCATTGCTCATCTCCAACGGAATCAGTTTCGACACGGAAGAACATCAGACTCCCTCTGAAGTAACCACAGAGACAAAAGGTGTTATGGTCAATGGTAAGGAGGTAAACGACAATGTCGTCCAATTCTTCAAGAAGATACCCAAATATATGAAGCTGGCTGAAGAAAAGGCACCAACCTTGTTAGCCTTCCTCATGCTTTTGATTTCCTCGGTACCGCTCTATCTATTCTTCCGTCGTTGTCCGAAACTTCCTGATCTCAGGTTCTCAGAACATGTTGTGGCGTTGGTATATACGTCGAATATGTACAGTATATATCGAATACTAGCCGATCTGACTCCCATTTGTTCCACCTTGATCAAGTTCCTATCAGTGTTCATGGTGTTCGTTGCCCTGAAGCAAATCACGGGCTATTCGAAACGTCGTCTGTTCTGGTATATGTTCCTGGCGTTCCTTATCATATCCGTCTTGCTTGCAGCCTTCATCGCCCTCATTGTTTACATTGTGGTCAGTAGGGAGAATGCAGCCTAATATCAGCGTAGCATATGTCTTTTCTAACACGCAAATATCCATTACCGCAAGGCAGTCACTGGTTGAGAGACTGTATTATATATTGTGTCATCGTGTTCCTGATTCTCTATCTGCTGCAACCTTTTGGCTTCAGCATGTATAAGGGGAACAAGTTCCTGGTGTCATTGCTGTTCGGAGCAGTCACCTTTGTCTGCTGCTATGTGTTTGGTATGGCTTTTTACCCCTTCCAGAAAAGCATCTCGCCCTGGCGTATCTGGCATCAGATCCTGTCAGTCATTGCTTTGATCCTGTTCATCAGCATTGGCAATTTCTTCGTGTTCTCATGGCTGTTCCATATCCCCATTACGCTCACCCTCTTCCTGATGTTCCTGTATTGGACATTGATCATCGGTGCAGTAGTCACCATCTGCTCCGTCAGTCAGAACTACTACCGCTACCTGCGTAACCAACTCGAGTCGTTACTTGACAAGACCACCGAGGAGCAGACCGATATCGTTGTGACCATTCACGATACCAATGTGCGGGGTAACGACCTGCAGCTGCCCATCAATTCACTATTGTATATCGAGGCACAGAAGAACAACGTGTCGGTATGTTATGTGAAAGACGAGAAGGTAACCTATACTGAAATCCACACCACCCTTGCCGCCGTACTCGAAGAGCTGAGTGAATACAAGAACATCTTCCAATGTCACCGTTCCTTTGTGGTGAACCTGAACAATATCACGTCGGCGCAAGGCAACTCCAACGGCTACCAGTTACGGCTTGGCCATTGCCCAACCATCGTGCCCGTTTCGCGTACCTACGTGCCCAAACTGCGCTCGTTTATCGCTTAGTCATTCGTCCTTTTTCTTAGTCATTCGTCTGTCGGAATAGCTTTCCGTCAGTAGTTTTAGTCGTCTGTCACAGGTATTTGGCGGTATCATTTTCCCGTCGTATATTTGCGGCATGAAACAGCGATTGATTTATACTCTTATCCTTCTGTTCGCTGCATGTCATGCGAACAGTCAGACAACGGTAACCGGTACCGTTACCGATGGTCGTGAACCCCTTACAGGTGCCAATGTATATATAATAGGTACGATAGATGGCTGTCTTACCGATTCCCTTGGTCGATTCTCGTTCCAGACCGATCGTACGGGTGAGGTGACGCTGCAGGTGACATACCTTGGCTTCGACGACTATTCGTTGACCACCTCACAACTCACCAACCTTACTATTAAGATGCACGAACGGGCAACATCCATCGACGAGGTGGTGGTAACGGCCAGTACCTACAGCTTCGGTAAGAGCGACAACTTCAAGACGATGGATGCGCTCGATGTGGTGATGAGCGGTAACTCGTGCGGCGACATCGTGGCGGCTTTGCAATCCCTGCCAGGTACGCAGAAGGTGGGCGAAGACGGTAAACTATATGTACGCGGCGGTGAGAGCGACGAGTGCCAGACCTTCGTCAACGGAATGCACGCGCTTGTGCCTTATTCCACCAACACCGAGAACAATGCCTCGCGCGGTCGGTTCTCACCCTTCCTGTTCAAAGGCATCAACTTCTCGCTGGGCGGATACGGCGGCGAATACGGTCAGGCCCTCTCGTCGGTCCTCCCCATGGAGACTACCGATGCGGCCCCAAGCGATAAGCTCGGCGTGAGCGCTTCGTTAGTGGATTGGAACATCGGTGGTACCAAAGCCTTCCAGAACAGTAGTCTGTCGTTCAATGCCGACTATACCAGCATGGGTCTCTATAACCGTCTTTTCCCTGACCGTTACGACTGGACCCGTCCTTACCGCAAGCTCTCGGGCGAGGCGCAGTATAAGGCCGATCTCTCCACTACCAGTGTGTGGAAGACCTATGTAGGCTATGATCTGACTTCTGTGGGACAGCATATCGATCACCGCCGTCTTTCGTTGGTCGAGCACAACATCTATGCCAACACCACCTTTAAGACCACCATCGGAAAGGGGTATTCATTGTTTGCCGGCGCGGCGTGGTCGTCGGTGCTGAACAATATCGATGATGCGCTCATCGTTGGCGACCACTTCCATAACAACCGTAACGAGGTACATTTGAAGACTGAGGTACGGAAGGTGTTCTCACAGGTGCTGAAGATGTCGGGTGGGGTAGAAGACTATCTCCGCCACAGTACGAAGCGGTATGAAGAGAGTCGATACACTCTCGACTACCACTTGCCGTCTGTCCATCTCGATGCGCAGCTGCGTGTAATACCGAAACTGTTCCTGAACCTCTCCACGAGAGTAGAACAAGAAACCTTCGGTCATCATTGGTTCCTGCTTCCCCGCACCACGCTGAGCTATGTGCCCAATAACCATTTCCAGCTTTCGGCCATGGCAGGCAGGTACAGTCAGATTGCCAACGACGATTATATGGCCATGAGCGGTAAGCAGCTTTCACAAAGCACGGCCGACCACCTGATACTCTCTATGCAGCATACCACCGACAAGACCTTGCTGCGCATTGAGCCGTACCATAAGAAATACCATCGTCTGCCCCTGTTGAGCCATGGTACTTATACGGCTGATGGCTACGGAACAAGTAAAGGACTGGATGTGTTCTTTGAGTGCCATTCGCTGGTGAAGAACCTCATCACCACCTTATCTTATTCTTATAATGATTCCCGCAGGTATTATCTCGACTACGCCAGTATGCAGACACCCGATTACGCCTCACGCCATAACCTGCGTGTAACGGCTAAGTACGCTATAGGCAAGACCATTATCGGCTTGGCTGACTCCTACGCCAGCGGTCGGCAGTATGCTGTAGGCACCACTCCGCACTATAACAGTCTCGATGCCAACATCACCTGGCTGGTCAGTCCTAAGGTCATTGTTTATTCCTCACTCAGCAACATCCTCGGTCGCACCAACATCTTCCGCTACGACAATGCGGGAAAGCCCGTTATGGCCAACCGCGACCGCTTTTTCTATATCGGTATTTTTGTTTCACTTAAAAGTAATAAAGCTTATGACATCTCAAACTTTTAACAACCGTATTCTCGCCATCGTTTTTTTCCTGATGGCAACAGTAAGTATCAACGCCCAGCAGACCGCCCCCATGCGGGCCCTGATAGGTCAGTCGCTCAGCAAGATGCAGCAGTCGGATCCGCAAAGTGTCCTCAATGCCATTGCCGAACTCAAGCGCATTGATGCTATGTTCCCCGACAGTATCCAGCCCAAATACCAGATCGCCCTCCAGAGTTTGGTCTATGCCGTATCGTTCCCCAAGGCAGAATCCACCAACAATCTGGTCGCCGAGACCGAGCAGACCATCAACAAACTGGGAGATATGAAGCAGATGGATCAGTCGGATCTTTTCACCCTTCGTGGTTTCCTGGATATGGTGCGCATTGTGCAGAACCCCGCCCAAAACGGTCAGCGCTACTATCTCAGCGTGATGGAGAACTTCGATAAGGCATTGAAAATCAATCCCGAAAACGCCCTTGCCCAGCAGCTGCAGCAGAAGTTCCAAGAAGGGATGAAGCAGGCCATGAAGACACCGTAATGTGTTAACAACTAAAAAAACTAATGTATTTAGTTTAAAAACTAATCAATTTAGTTGTGTATAACGAAAACTTTTAGTTACTTTGCGCTCAGATATTGATTAATGACGCATTTAAAGGTAACTTAAAACCGTTAGCAATGAAGAAACTGACTAACAAGGAAAAGGAAATCATGGACCTGTACTGGCAACACGGTCCGATGTTTGTTCGCGAGTTGCAAGAGCTTTACGCCGAGCCTCGCCCACATTTCAACACACTCTCCACGATCGTCCGCATCCTGGAACGTGAAGGATTTCTCGCCCACAAGCAGTTCGGCAATACCTATCAGTACTATCCGCTCATCTCTGAAGCAGAGTATGGACGAAAGTCAATTGCTGGTATCATCAAGAACTACTTCGACGATTCCTACCTCTCTGCCGTATCCTCGTTTGTCAAGGAAGAAAAGATAAGCGTGGAAGATCTTCGCGAACTCATTAACAAAATCGAACAAGAGCAATGATGGATTTTCTGATATACGACGTCAAGGTAGCGGTACTCATCGCGGTGTTCTATATGTTCTACCGGTTGATGCTGGCCCACGAGACCTTCCACCGTGTGAACCGCCTGGTGCTGTTAACCACGGCTGTGGCCTCGTTCGTACTACCGCTGTGTGTGTTTACCATGCACAAGACTGTGATGGTCGACTACGACTATAGTCAGCTTGGTGAACTCGCCATGAACGAGTCTGTTGTGTCGGTCGTGCCAACCGACAATCAACCCTCTGTCATCCTGACAATCGTCCTGCCTGTCCTATTTATTGTAGGTATGCTGGCCACGCTTGTCCACACCCTGATATCACTCATCAGAATCCAGTTGCTTATCCATCGAAGCGAGAAACATCCGCAAGAAGATGGTACGGTGATCTGTGTGACCGGTAACACAGCGCTGTCGCCCTTCAGCTGGATGCACTATATCGTGATGAACCGTAGCGACTATGAGGCAAACGATGCCGCCATACTCGCTCATGAACGGGGACATATCCGTCTCAGACACTCCTGGGACCTGCTCTTCGTTGATCTACTCACTGCCCTCCAGTGGTTCAACCCCGCTATGTGGATGCTGCGCTCAGATCTTCGTGCCATCCACGAATACGAGGCCGACGGTGAGGTACTCTCTCTTGGGATTAATGCGCGTCAATATCAATATCTGTTAATCTCAAAGGCCGCGGGCATCGGTGGGTACTCCCTTGCCAACGGTATCAGTCATAGTACCCTCAAAAACCGAATCAATATGATGTTACATAAGAAATCTAACCGAACCAGCTTATTGAAGCTTTTCGCACTCGTTCCCATTGTGGGTATCACCTTAGCTCTTAATGCACGCACCGTTAACGATTACGTCTATGACGGTCCGCAGAAGCAGAACCCCGTGAAGAAAGGTAAGAAGAACACCACCATCAAGGTGGGTACTCAGGAAATCAAGGTGACTGAAGCCTCAAAGGATGATAAGGCCACCACGGTTACCATGAATGTGGTTGAAGATGAGCAGAACGCAACCGACGATAAGGTGTTTGACGTGGTTGAGAACATGCCCGAGTTCAATGGCGGAATGGGCGCTTTGATGCAGTATCTGTCTGATAATATCCGCTATCCGGAAGAGAAAGACATACAAGGTCGCGTCATCGTGAGATTCGTTGTTGGCAAGGATGGCAGTATCAGTAATGCACAGGTGGTGAAATCCGTCCATCCCTCATTCGATGCTGAGGCTCTTCGTATCATCAACAATATGCCCAAATGGATTCCTGGCACACAGAACGGCAAACCTGTCAATGTCAAATACGTCGTTCCCATCAACTTCAAATCTTCAAATGCGAATTCTGCGACAATAGAAGAACCTAATGCCGTAGGCTCCTTTGTTACCAACGAGGGTAATGGTAATCTCAAGGAGTTGCAACTAAGAGAGAATGATAAGAAAGCATCAAAAATCGTTGTTGCAAAAGGAATCAGTCTTTTTGGCGTTGACGGCCAGGACATCGACATCTACGTTGATGGTAAGTTGGTTGAACAAGACAAGATCGGCACGATCAACTCCGAAAACATCGAGCGTATAGAAATCAACAAAGGGGATACCCGTAAGAGCATTCATGTCTTCACGAAGAAGCAGTAATATCCGTAGTTAGTTGTTGGACAAATAGCGGGGATAGGCTGGTATAGCATATCCCCGTTGTTCATGATAGACTATTCCTTCCGTTACTTCGACAAGATTCCCGCTTCTTTATCACTATGATTCATGGTGCGTTGGATGTCGCGGTACTTTCTTCCGTGGTTTAGGCGCCAAGAGAGTTTCAGGGTAAGCATATTACCATAGTCGCGTTGATGCTGCGAGATCTCCTTCTGCACATAACGGCTCATCACCTCGGTCTTGTTGGTAAGGGGGTGCTGACTGAACGGGTGCTGGGCAAAGAGCGATAGGGTGAGGGCATCGTTCATGCGGTAGGTAACCGTGAAGTACCATGCAGGTGCCTGATGACCGCGGTGTTCGCCTTCCATGAAGTTCCAGCCATTATCGGCGTATGCGGCCAACGTCCAGCGGTTTAGATAGGCCTGCAGTGAGCAGCCGCCGTTGAACGAGGTATAGGTATGGGTGTAGTTATCTCTTGTGCTCCTCAGGAAATTGAAGAAACGGTAGATGCCCCCATAGATGGTTCCTGTAAGCTTCTCGGGGATGATGTCCCATTGGTTGTAGCTCTCTATATAGAAGAAGCTGCACTCGTTGTCGGCATTTACTTGTGTCTGATAGAAATGTCCGTCACGCCGGATGTACTGTTCCAGGTTGCAATGACTGTTGATGCGGTAATAACCTTGCAGTTCTGAGGTGAAGCGTGGAGTGGAGTAGGAGAGCAGAAGCTGATGGGAGGTCATACGGTTGGGATGGATCTCCGGATTGCCCAGTATCGTTTCCATGGCGTTCATCTTGATGCTTACGTCACTTACTATCGCAATCTGTGAGGTGTGCTGCGAGATCTCGAAATCATACTTCAGTTTCACATTGTCGGTGATGGGATAGATAACCGTCATCTTCGGTCTGAACAGCCAGAAATCCTGCTTTGTATCTGTCTGACGGTAATAGCGCCTGCTGACACCCAACCCGCCCATATAACTCAGCTTACTGAGATTCCCTTTCAGTTGCGAGAAGAGATAAAGGTCGGAAGAATGCATGTTGTTGACGGCATGTACATCACCTTGATAAACGTTATGACTGTATCGCTGGGATGATTGCACACCGCACGAAAGGGCGAACGGCTTCAGACGGTTCTCGTAGATGACTTCGCTCCACAAGCTGTAGGTTTGTCCGTTGGTGGAATACCTGTAGTCTGTCCCCTCGTTGTTCACCTCTTCGCCCGTGGTCTTGATGGATGTGCCCACTACGTTGGCCGTAATAGTCTGGTGCCGACGGAAGTCTTGATGATAGTAGATATCGAGCGAAGGAGAGCTGCTGCGCGAAGAGGAAAGGTCGTCATAGGGTGTTCCGTTCAATTCCATGATAGCATCGTTTCGCTGAGGATGAATATCTGAATTACCTTTTAATTTTATTTGCAGCACATAACTGCTATCACTCAGACTGTAAGTAAGTTGCGCCAAATGACTAATGTTTCTGTTCCGACTGCTCAAACTGCGTCTGTTCATGGTCATCACATCGCCATTCTCTAACCGATAAGTTGTTCTTGCATCATATTCAGCGCCCTTGAAGTGATGGTAGTCGAGCGAGTAGTTCAAAGCAAACTCACTGCGCCCGTGGTTGAGCTTTGCGAATACCGACTCGCTTCCATTCACTGCGGTCAAGGTGTTGGTAAGCTGCGAACCTATCACATAGCCGCCCACAGGTTTCTTCACCTTGATATTGATGATGTATGCCACATCATCCCCATATCGCACTCCGGGTTTGTCGATGAATTCTATATGATCGATACCCTGCATATCGAGCGCAAGCAGATCGTCTCTGGAAGCAATAACGTCGTTGATGCGCACCTGAACGTTTCCAAGGTTCGTCAGTGCGGTAATGCTACTCATGGCTTCGTCAACACGGATGTGGGGCAGTGTGAGCTTCGCCAACAGGGAATAGCCGTTCGCAGATGACTCGATTTGCTGTTTCGACGGATAGATACGCATTCTATCTACTTGCTGCACCACACGGGCAGCCTTCACGGTTACCTCATCAAGCGTTACATCTTTCTCGTACAATGGCTCACCATTGTCTTGGGCCGCTGCTGTCATGCAGCATACGACCAGTGGCAATAAAAAGAATCTCTTCATATCATGCATTTTCAACATTTCAAATGCAAAGGTATGAAGAGATGATGGGATGGGAGAAAAAACTGTCTGACATTTGGCTGACAATTGCTTGTCATCCTTGTGTCATGTGTTAACTACTTGATTACCAGTCGGTACGCCTTACTGCGGTCGGACACGATTTTCAAATCCGATTGTTGCTCAATCACTGGTTTCAGTCTTCTAACAAGTGTGTAGAGTGTTTCGTGTGCATCAGGTTTCTTTGGCCATAGCGCATCACAAATCTCCGTTTTGGTCAGCGAATACGAAGGCGACTGGAAGAACATCTCCATCAAATGCTGCTGCATGGGCGTGAATGGAACTGCGCCTCCATTGGCTGCATAGAAACAACGGTCGGTGTCGGAATATACCAGACCGCCATAGTTGTTCTCCACTGCACTCGGTGCAAGCACTTGTCTGTCGGTTTGACGTCTATACCATACAAACACAAACCAGATACCTGTCAGCACCCACAGCAGGGTAGCCGGACGCTGGTCGGACAGGCTGAAGATGGTGGCTTTAGAACAGTGGGCATACGCCTTGAACTGGCGACTACGGGTATCTACGGCCAGCGTAGCCTTTCCCCGCAGTTCTGCCATCTGCAAATGACGGTTAAACGTACGGATGGTGTCCTGACTGATCACATCGCTCTGCTGTTGCTGCATGGTCAGTGCAAGAGCTCTGTCCATATCCTCGCACACCAACCTGCTGGTAGTACGGTAACTGCCCCAGCTGGTCATACTGGATGCAACAATCAGGACGAAGAGCACAATCACGGCATGTCTTTGCTTCATAAGCATTCATTGATTCGTTTGTAAATGCAAAAATACAACTTTTTTGCGAATACACACTCTTTAAGTCATTTCTTTTAATAAATTAACGATGCTAAAAGCTATTTATTCCCACGTTGGGAACTTTTTATTCCCATGTTGGGAACATTTTATTCCCACGTTGGGAACATTTTATTCCCATGTTGGGAACAAATAGTTTAATGACTATATTCTTTTATCCCGCCCCCCCTTGCCAGGATCCCGCCCCTTAAGGGGTGGCGAGATAGAATTGTTTTATTGTTTTTTCAAAGACCTAACAGTTTCACGGTAAAAACACCCTATATAAAGGCGTTTCACGATTTTCAAGACCTAACATAAACCTAACATAAACCTAACATAAACCTAACCAAACACCTAACATCAAACCTATTTCACCACCTTCTTCCCATTCACGATGTAAAGACCGGAGGGGAGCTGATCCATTGATGTTGCCTGCATGCGCACACCGTTGAGGTTGTATATGCCCTTCGCGGTGTCGATGTTGCTGTCGGCAACAGTGCTGCTGATGGCTGTGGGCTCACCGCCATTCAGTCCGCGAACAAAACCTGCATAGACATGCTTGCGGTAGTAGTTGCTGTCCCAGATGCCTACGGGCTCGCCACCACGCCAGCCGCTGTTGTTGGGTGAGTCAGTGGCACACCACTGACAGATGCCCCACTGCTGTTCGGGCGGGATGATGCGGAAATACTCCTTGATGATCCACTCGTAGAAGTCGGCCATCTTCTTGTGCTCGGCTTCGGTAATCTGACTGGTCTTGATAGAGCTGGCCCATCTGTTGGAACCTCGTACATAACCCATATCCATCTCGCTGATGCGACAGAGCTTACCGCTATTGGCGATGACCTGGAACATCTGGGTGATGTGCTTCTTGATGTTGTTCAGGTTCGTTTCGTTCTCGTGGCATGAGATGTGCATCTGGGTACCGATACCGTCGATCTTGGTCACGCCGTCGGATTCCCATTTCTTGATCCAGTTGACCAGACTCTTCACTTTCTTGTTGTTGTCCCAGTCGGACTCCAGGTTGTAGTCGTTGATGAAGAGTTTGATGTCTTCGGGACCGTACTTACGGGCCAGACGACAGGCCTGACGAACATATTCGAGGTCGCCCATATAGTCCTGCCAGTAGAAAGCATCGCCGCCTACGTCCCATGTGGCATTAGGATTGCCGTTGGGATCATAATCCTTCGAGTGCTGAAGGGGGTAGTTGCCCTGACCGTCGTTACCGTCACCACCGATGGCCTCGTTGACCAGATCCCAGCCCTTGACCTTTCCGTCGCAGGCTTCCATCATGCTCTTGATCCACTTGTCCATGGCATAGACAAGGGTGTCGTGCATCTCTTCCTTGGTTTGGGGAACGGTGCTGGCCTTATAGCCTTCGAACCTGATGCTCTGGATATAGACATCGCCAATGTAGTTGGGCACATGCAGGAGCATGAAGTTTCCGTCCATGGTGGGGGTAACGGATACCTGTACGTCCTGCCACTCCGTGCTGAAGGGGATGCTGAAGTTAGCACCGCCGCCCCAGTCGCCCAGACGACCGTCGAGCTTACCCGAGCCGGAGCCCTTCACGTTAAAGGTCATCTTATATTCCTTGTTCTTTTCAAGGACGATATTGCTCATGATGACGAACTGTACTTCCCAGGGATAGGATTTGGTGGTAGTGACCTTCAGTCCATCGGTCTTATCGAACTTGAAAGAGAAACCGTATTCGCTTTCGTAGTTGTCGGGTTTCCAGCCGATGGTCTGGTCGGTACGGAAATCCTTGATGGTGATGAGGTTGAACTCCTCAGTGCCCGGTATGGGCTTGTCGGCCAGCAGTTTGAGTAACCATCCCTTGGGCTGCTGCGAGTGCCAGGCGAGGGTGTGACCATAGACGCTGACGCCTGCGTTGGTGGCTGCTGTGACGAATTTCTTCACGTTGTTGAAATTCATGTTACCATTGCCATCTACGCAACTGGCCATCTTCATGGCGTTACCTGCAACGGTTTCGCTGGCGTTCTTACTGATCATGTTCCTGACCAGGGCGTTATCGAGGTTCTCGGTAGCAATGCCCAACTTGAAATTGGGATACTTGTCATGGTCGATGTATTCCTTGAGTGCTTTGTATTCATCCAAATACCGATAGTTGTCATCGTTTGGCTTACCCAACTCGAATTTTTCCTGTGCCAAAGCGGTGGTAGCCAGACTGGCGGCAAACATTACTAAGAGTGTCTTAATCTTCATATAGCTTTTCGTTTTTTAATTGTGGCTGCAAAGGTACGATTAAACGAGCGAAAAACCAAATGAAAAAATACTTTTCTTTTACGGCGTAGCCAGCAAAGCATAGGGAATATCGTCGCACAGCATGGAACAGGCCATTTGCTCAACATCCGACTGTTGGGATGGGGTAGAAGATGGCTGTTCTGTAGTGTTCCGAACCAGAAGGCGTTCCTTGTATTGGGTAACTACCCGTGTTTGATAGACGGTGTCGCGGATGGTCTCTATTTGCATAATGGTGTCGTGCTGCACCTGAATGGTTTGCGCCAATGACTGCTTGTCGGGTTGGGCCATCTTGGAATGTAGTCCATAGCCGGCGATGAAGCTGATGAGACTGGCGGCAACGGCAATGGCGACAGCCATACCACGGTCTTTACGATGGTGCGACTGCCACGGTTCTACATCTATACGGTTGTTGACGGTCTGCCGCTGACGGCGGGCCGACTGGATGATCTGTTCGTTAGTGATGTTATTTTTCATATCTTTTGAGTTTTTTGCGGATGATATTCATGGTTTTGTGGAGGCGCGACTTGACCGTTCCTTCTGGTATTCCGATGATTTCGGCCACTTGCGGGATGGTGAGTTCCTCCTGATAGTGTAGTGAGAAGAGTTGGTGCAAGGGGGCGGGTAGTTCGCTCAATACCTGCTCCAAGGCTTGGTCGAGTGCGGCAGCGTCCAGTTGCACTTCTATGGGTTGTTCGGAAATGGGCTCAGCATCGAGCGAGGCCAACAGCTGCGCCTCGTAAGCATTGTTGCGGTAGTGGTTACGACAGAGGTTATAGGCAATGGTGAAGATCCATGTGCTGACGCTTCGCCCTTCCTGATAACGACTTCGAGCCTCATAAGCCCGCAGGAACACATCGTGCGTATAGTCGGCTGCCAGATCCTCGTTACCGCCCAGCTGCATGAAGAAGAAGCCCTTCAGTCGTCGGGCATAGCGGCGATACAGCTCTTCGAAAGCTGCATCACTGCCTGCCGCTGCTCTTGTCATGAGTTGCTCGTCGGTATGCTGCCGAAGGGGTTTCAGACGGAAGATACTCATTTCAGATAGCCTTTGAACTCATTAACATCGTATCCCCTTTTCTCCAACTGGCGGATGATATCGTTGAAGATGTCGGTAAGCCACTGGTAGCGCTCTGGGTTGTGCTGCTTGTAGTAGGGCAGCTGGTCGTGTAGCAACCGGATGTAGTTCATGGAGTGACCTGAACCGCTGAACATTTCGTATCGTCGTGTGTCCCTGACCTCGGGATGGAACGGCATACGCAAGTACTCCAGACGGTAGCGCTGTTCGATGTTGCGACGCTTCACGGCGCGGTTGTCGTAGGGCTTGGCCGAGTAGCGCATGGTGAGACCTTCGTTGTAGAGGCAGGCCTTGATATCATCGGACAATCCCTGACTAAGATTATACACCCAGATGTCGTGAGCCGACAGATAGACGGGGCGCTTGGAATGGTCGAAGATGTAGCGCATGATGTTGCGGAGCGTCTGGTCCTGGAACAGGGCGTTATGTAACTGGTTCCACACCTTGTCGTCGAAGGGAATGCCGATTTGCCCAAACATGTCCTTCACATAATCAGGGTTCATGGCAGCATCCTCGTCATAGAGTATCTTGTCTTTGTGCACTCCCAACACATGCTGTAGGATGAGTTTGCCGATGATTTCGCCTGGATGGGGACCTATGTAAACGGCACCTTCATCCATGCCTTGCAGCTCGTTGAAGTGGTACTGCAACGATTCTTCTGGGTAATACCCGCTCTCGTAGTAACGCTTCAGCAGTTGGACCATGCGTACGGTGTCGCGCTGCGGAATGAGGTATTGTATCCAGAGTTCGTAATCGTCGGCCCAGGAGTCGTCGGGGAGTTTGGCAATGGCCGAATCGGCATACATCTTATCTGCATCGGCTTTTTCTAGCAACCCTGGTTTGTAGTTATCCTGATAAGCACAATAATAAAAGGTATAGGTGTTGGGAATGGTCTTCTCCATGCGTCCCACTACGTTGAGTTGTTTGCGAAGGTCTTCTCCTGACTTCCAGTTTTTCTTTTTGTACCCTAGGCAGAAGACCTTCCTGTCCGTCACCTCGAAGAGATTGCGCCATGCAATCTCGTCCTTCGGGTGTTGAGCCACGAAGTCGTTCCAGTAGTTGTACATGCTGTCTAAAACCACAGAGTCTTTTTCATAGAAACCATCCACGATGTGGGCAAGGCGCTCTGTTTTCTGTGCACTGGCACCAGTCATCATCGTGACGGCTGCCAGCATTGTCAACATTGTCCGTTTCATACGCTTCATTTGAATTTGTTTTGACAGCATACACATGAAACGTTAAATCGTTCAAAAAATTATGTGTTCTCATTGAAACTTATATAAAAAGAGGTGGAACATTGATGTTCCACCTCTTAATATAATAGGATAGGGGATTACCCTAAACTTCTCGTCGGGATTAATCCTCCCAATTCTCCTGAGTCTTGCGAACATAGCTCTTGTAACGGAGCTGTGCCATGCGCTGAGCCTCGGCGAAGAGTTCCTCTGCCTCGTTGGGGTATGCCTTCTTGACAGACAGGTAGCGAACCTCACCCAGCAGGAAGTCGTGGAAGTCGGCCCAGTTAGGCTCCTTAGAGTCGAGACTGAACGGATTCTTGCCTTCCTCAATGAGGGCGGGGTTGTAACGCCAGAGGTGCCAGTAGCCACAAGCAACGGCCTTCTTCTCCTCAGCCTGGCTCTTACCCATACCACCCTTAGCCTTCAGACCGTGGTTGATACAGGGAGCGTAAGCGATGACGATTGACGGTCCGTGCCATGCCTCAGCCTCGCGGATGGCCTTCAAGCACTGAGCGTGATCAGCACCCATAGCGATCTGAGCAACATATACGTAGCCGTAGGTAGTGGCAATCATACCCAGATCCTTCTTGCGGATGCGCTTACCCTGAGCAGCGAACTGAGCAATAGCACCAAGCGGAGTAGCCTTAGAAGCCTGACCACCAGTGTTAGAGTAAACCTCAGTATCGAGCACGAGGATGTTCACGTCCTCACCAGAAGCAATCACGTGGTCGAGACCGCCGTAACCGATATCGTAAGAAGCACCGTCACCACCGATGATCCACTGTGAACGCTTCACGAGGTAGTGGTCGAGTGTCTGGAGTTCTTTGCATACCGGACAGCCCTTGGCAGCGCTCTCGGCAATGCACTTGCGCAGCTTCGGAGCAATCTCCTTGGTCTTGTCGGCATCTTCCTTGTTGTCAATCCACTCCTGAGCCAGAGCCTTGTATTCGTCGCTGGCATTGCCGTCGATCATCTCCTGCAACAGCTTAGCCACGCGCTCCTTCATCTTCTTGTTACCCAGAGCCATACCGAGACCGAACTCGCAGAAGTCCTCGAACAGTGAGTTGTTGAAGCAAGGACCCTGACCCTTCTCGTTCTTGGTGTAAGGAGTAGAAGGAATAGAAGCAGAGTAGATAGAAGAACAACCTGTAGCGTTGGCAATCATCTGACGATCACCGAAGAGCTGAGAAAGCAGCTTCACATACGGTGTCTCACCGCAACCGGCACAAGCGCCAGAGAACTCGAACAACGGCTGTGCGAACTGAGAGTTCTTCACATTGCTCTTGATGTCAACGAGATCCTGCTTGCTCTTCACTTTATTCACGCAGTACTCCCACTTCTTAGCCTCGAGCTTCATATCCTCTGCATCGGGGTTGAACGGAGCCATGGTGAGCGCCTTGCCGAGCTTCGGATTACCCGGACAGATATCAGCACAGTTACCGCAGCCCAGACAGTCGAGTACGCTGACCTGGATAGCGAAGTGCATACCAGCCATGGCCTTCGGAGCCTTCATGTCGATGGTCTTTCCCTCATAGCCCTTCACCTCCTCATCGTCCATAACGAACGGACGGATAGCTGCGTGAGGACAGATATAAGCACACTGGTTACACTGGATACAGTTCTCGATGTTCCATACAGGAACGAAGGCCTCAACACCGCGCTTCTCGTAAGCGGCTGTACCAACCTCCCATGAACCGTCGATAGTGCCGAACTTGGCGAATGCGCTGACGGGCAGCAGATCGCCAGCCTGAGCGTTGATGGGACGAACCACTTCCTTCACGAAAGCGGGAGCATTGTCCTGCTTCGGCTCATCATCAGGCAGATTAGCCCACTCGGGCTTCACGGTGAGCTGCTTGTACTCACCACCGCGGTCGATAGCAGCGTAGTTCTTGTCAACCACGTCCTGACCCTTAGCACCGTATGACTTCAAGGCAGCTGCCTTCATCTTCTCTACAGCGAGCTCTACGGGGATCACCTCGGTGATACGGAAGAAAGCACTCTGCAGGATGGTGTTGGTGCGGTTGCCCAGACCAATCTCCTGTGCAATCTTGGTAGCGTTGATGGTATAGACAGTGATGTTGTTCTGTGCGAAATACTTCTTTACCTTGTTCGGCATGAACTTCTCCAGCTCTGCATCGTCGAAGATGGTGTTCAACAGGAACTGACCGTTCTTCTGCAGACCGCGAGTTACATCGTACATATGCAGGTAAGCCTGAACGTGGCAAGCCACAAAGTTAGGTGTGGTTACCAGATAGGTAGAACGGATTGGCGTATCGCCGAAACGCAGGTGAGAGCAGGTGAAACCACCCGACTTCTTAGAGTCGTAAGAGAAGTAAGCCTGGCAGTACTTATCGGTGTTGTCACCAATAATCTTCACTGAGTTCTTGTTAGCACCTACGGTACCATCAGCACCCAGACCGAAGAACTTAGCCTGGAACATGCCAGCACCACCCAGAGCAATCTCCTCAACGGCAGGCAGAGAAGTGAAGGTCACGTCATCTACGATACCGATGGTGAAGTGATTCTTGGGCTCGGGCATAGCGAGGTTGTTGAACACGCTGATGATCTGAGCCGGAGTGGTGTCGTGAGAACCAAGACCGTAACGACCGCCAACGATCAACGGACGATCCTCTACATCGTAGTAAGCATCCTTCACGTCAAGGTACAGAGGTTCACCGTTAGCACCGGGCTCCTTGGTACGATCGAGTACAGCAATGCGCTTCACGCTCTTGGGAACAGAAGCGAGCAGGTGCTTCACTGAGAACGGACGATAGAGGTGAACAGAAATCATACCCACCTTCTGACCATTAGCGTTCAGGTAGTCGATAGCCTCGCGGGCAGCATCGGTAGCAGAACCCATGAGGATAATCATACGATCAGCATCCTCAGCTCCGTAGTAAGAGAAGAGGTGATACTCACGACCAGTGATCTTAGAGATCTCGCCCAGATACTTCTCTACTACTTCAGGTACTGAATCGTAGTAGGGGTTACAAGCCTCACGGTGTGTGAAGAAGGTTTCGGGGTTCTCGGCAGTACCACGAGTGATAGGACGCTCGGGTGACATAGCACGGTCGCGGAAACGCTTGATGTACTCTTCCTTTACCAGCGGACGGATATCTTCCTGATCCATCAGCTCAATCTTGTGATACTCATGAGAGGTGCGGAAACCGTCGAAGAAGTTCACGAACGGTACGCAGGTCTCGAGTGTTGCCAAGTGAGCAACAGCGGTGAGGTCCATCACCTCCTGTACGCCACCTTCGCAAAGCATGGCGAAACCAGTCTGACGACAAGCCATCACATCCTGGTGGTCACCGAAGATACACAAAGAATGAGAAGCCAGGGTACGGGCAGATACATCAAATACGGTGGGAATCAACTCACCGGCAATCTTGTACATGTTGGGGATCATCAGGAGCAGACCCTGAGAAGCCGTGAATGTAGTAGTCAGCGCACCAGCCTGCAGTGATCCGTGAACGGCACCGGCAGCACCGGCCTCCGACTGCATCTCCTGTACTGAGACGTTCTGGCCCCACAGGTTCTTGCGACCCTTGGCAGCCCACTCGTCAACGTGCTCCGCCATGGGTGATGACGGGGTGATGGGGTAGATAGCAGCAACTTCAGAGAACATGTAGCTCACGTGAGCAGCAGCCTCGTTACCATCACAAGTAATAAATCTCTTTTCTTTAGCCATAATAATTAATAATGTTAATGATATATTATTCTACTATATTTCCAATCCTTCAATTCTTAAATCTTTCAATTCTTCAATTCTTAATAAAGAAATCCAAGCAGCCACAGCGGAATCTGGTTTTTCATGCCCACCTCGGTATTGTATCGGGCATAGATTGTATCGGGGTTGATGCGGATCTTGTTGCTTCCCTCAGCGTTGCAGATTCTGAACCGCTTATCTCCGTCAACAATATAGTAACCGTCTTTTCCGCCTAAGTTTACGGTGTGGTCTTTCCACATGGAGTTCACGAAGAAGGTCTCCATGATGTCCTGCCGTTTGATTTCGATAGGGTAGATGGCGTGCATCAGGTTTGTATTGTGCAGCATTACCTTTACCGGCTTCTTGGGGAAATCCTGTCCCGGCGGGTAGATGATATTGATGAGACGAGCGTCTGCCAGGTATTTGATGTAGTTCATCACAGTGGCACGACTGGTTTCGATATCAATGGCCAGCTGGGATATGTTGGGCGCCTTAGGACCTTCCACTGCCAACTGGTAGAACAGTTTCTTGATCTTTGTAAGATACTTCAGTTCAATCTGTTTGATGAGCAGAATGTCCACCTCGGTCATCATGTTCATCGTCTTGAGCAGGTTCTCCGAATAGTTTCTGTGTTCCAGGAAGAAGGGGTAGAACCCATGGTGCAGATAGTCCTGGAAGAACTTAAGCGGCGACACATGGGGGAGAATCTGACGGGTGAGATGCTCATGGTCGTTGAGGATCTCCTCTAAGGTGAACGGGCGGAACTGATGACCGGTCTGCAGGTTCAGAAATTCCCTAAACGAGAATCCTCTGAGGTTATAGCTCTTGACAATTCCGTTCAGTTCCGGATTCTCCTCTTTCAAGCGCATCACACTGGATCCTGTGAAAACAATCTTCAGACCGGGGTACAAATCATGACACTTCCGCAGCTCATGACTCCAGTTGGGTTCCTTGAACACCTGGTCGATGAGCAGTACCTTACCGCCATTCTCATAAAAAGATCCTGCAAAGTCGGCAATGCCTCTTCCTTGGAAATAGAAGTTGTTCATGTTGAGATAGAGGCATTTGCGGTCGTGCGTGTCGAAATGTTCCTTGGCATATTGGAGTAGGAAGGTGGTTTTACCCACACCACGAGTTCCCTTGATGCCGATCATGCGGTCGTTCCAGTCTATCTCGTCCATGAGAAGACGGCGAACGGGCGCATTGACATGCTCCACAAGGTATGAGTGTGTACGAAAAAAAGCCTCCATTTCCAATAATCCTTGAATGTTATCGCAAAATCATGTGCAAAGGTAATACTTATTTCGCATATTGCAAAGTCAAGTTTGCAAAATCTCTCTTTTTTTTGTTAATTTAATGTTGGATGGAATGATATAGAAGAAATATGCTTATTTTTGCATGAAGAATTTCATAGGATGGATTTACATGTTTTCAACCCCGAGCATGACATAGCACTGGCACATAACCGCCGGCATCTCACCATGCCTCATGCTGCCCAGGAACTGAGGATGAACCTGGGTTGGATACCTGCTTTATGGGCTTCCGACGGGGATGCTGTTCTTGTGGACGACATAGCTTTTGCCATCAAGGCTTCGTCAGGGCTTGTGAAAGGAAAGGATGTACTGTTCGTGACGTGGAACGATTTGCCGGAACTGCCCATTGATCATGTCAATCCTTGGGGATGGGATATAACGTTGCGAACCGCTTTGGCAGAGCATGGGGTTGCAACGCATTTGCTACCTACCGAAGAAAAACTTTCAGCGGTGCGTAAACTCTCCAGTAGACTGTCAACCATTCCCACCTTATCATTCCTTCGTGATGGTATACAAGATCAGACTTGCGGAAAGGCGCGTTATCATGAATCATTGGACGCATTGTCAGATACACTTGCTGAATGGCAGCGTGTTGTTCTCAAGTCTCCCTGGAGCAGTAGTGGCCGAGGAATCCGTTATGTGGATGGTGAGATGAATCCTTCGGTCAAAGGTTGGGCTCAACGAGTGATTCAACAGCAGGGTGGAGCCATGGTAGAGCCATATTATAATAAGGTAAGGGATTTCGGAATGGAGTTCTTCATGCATGAGAACGGCGAAGTGGAGTATGCAGGCCTGTCGTTGTTCCACACCGTGAATAATGTCTATATGGGTAATCTCCTTGCACCGGAAGAAGAAAAGAGAATGATTCTTGACAAATGGATTCCCACTTCACTGACAGATATGATACGAGATAGGATCTGTACCTATATTCCGACGATGTTACATCCTCATTATGCCGGTCCTTTAGGCATTGACATGATGGTCGTATCCCGTCATGACCAGCAAGGGTTCTTGTTGCATCCTTGCGTGGAGATCAATCTCAGGCGGACGATGGGACACGTTGCCTTGGCGCTGACACCACCAGAGGGTCAGTCGCAACAGCTGATGAGCATTGAGCACAAAGGAAACTATTTCCTGAAAATCACTACTGCGGATTGAAGAAATACACGTAGAGACAGGTCAATACGACAATCGTGGCAAGAAGACACATAAAACGGAACAAGTATTTCTCAATGATCTTACGTCTCTTGGCTGTCATGAGAATGCGGTTCTTGACACGTTCAGAACTATCCATGTGATGATGATGGTGGTGATGATGATGGGTATGCGTATGGGTTTTAGTCCCATCGTTTTGATGGGAGGATTCTTCTGAAGAATGATGGTGCCCTATGACTTCTTGTCCTTGAGCATCATGTTTAGTCGTGTGGCAAGGATTATGTTCTAAATCCATATTATATGTTAACGCTTGAGTTTTTACGGTGCAAATATAATCAATAGATGGAAAATAAACAAGAAAATGTGACAAAAAAACTCAAATATTTGATTTTTCGTATAATATAATGAAAGAGATCGTGCCAAAACCGAATGAAATGCTTTGACACGATCTCCGAAAAGATGATTCTAATGCGATGAACCAGATTAGATGAAGGCAACCGTCAGACCGGCCATTACGATGCTGACCATCGACATCAGCTTGATGAGGATGTTCAACGACGGACCGGAGGTGTCCTTGAAGGGATCGCCCACCGTATCGCCAACGATACAAGCCTTGTGGGCAAAGCTACCCTTACCGCCGAAGGCTCCTTCCTCAATGTTCTTCTTCGCATTGTCCCAGGCACCACCGGCATTGGCCATGAACACAGCCAGCGTGAATCCGCCAGCCAGACCGCCAACCAAGAGCCCAAGTACACCAGCTACACCAAGAACACAACCCACGATGATGGGGATGATGATAGCCAGGATTGAAGGTAAGATCATCTCATGCTGGGCAGCACGAGTGGAAATCTCTACGCAACGACCATAGTCGGGTGTGCCTGTTCCTTCCAGAATACCGGCAATCTCCTTGAACTGGCGACGTACTTCCTGTACCATCTTCTCGGCCGCACGACCTACAGCCTCCATGGTCATTCCACAGAACAGGAAGGCTGCCATGGCACCAATGAACGCACCTACGATCACTCTTGGATTCATCAGGTTGATCTGGAAGAAGTTCATGAAGTCGGGTATGGTAGCGTTGGAAGCGGCGATGGCTTCACCTGCCACATTCGTCAGCTCCTGACCAGCGCGTACCATTGCAATCTTGATCTCTTCAATGTAAGAGGCAAGCAGTGCAAGAGCGGTGAGGGCAGCTGAACCGATGGCAAAGCCCTTACCGGTAGCGGCAGTAGTGTTGCCCAGTGCGTCGAGCGCATCAGTACGGTGACGAACCTCTTCTCCCAGCGAGCACATCTCAGCATTACCACCTGCATTGTCGGCAATCGGACCATAAGCGTCGGTGGCCAGGGTGATACCCAGTGTAGAGAGCATACCAACAGCTGCAATACCGATACCATAAAGACCATGAGCCAGTGACTGCGATGACAATGAGAGATCGAACCCATTGGCACACATATAACTGAGCATGATGGCCACACCAATAGTGATAACAGGGATACAAGTAGAGATCATACCGGTACCGATACCCTTGATAATCACAGTGGCAGCACCCGTCTGTCCTGCCTCAGAGATTTTCTGAGTAGGCTTATACGAGTGAGAGGTGTAGTATTCAGTAGCCTGTCCGATGATAACACCGGCAGCCAGACCAGAGATAACTGAGAAGGAGAGTCCCAGCCAGTTCTCGATACCTAAGAGATAGAGAATGAAGAAGGTGGCAATGGCGATGAGAACAGCACTCACGTTCGTTCCAAGAGCGAGTGAACGGAGCAGATCTTTCATCGTAGCACCTTCCTTTGTACGTACAAGGAAGATTCCTAACAGTGAGAGGAATACACCTACAGAGGCAATCAGCATCGGGGCAATAACGGCCTTGAGCTGTACTTCGATACCAGCAACACCAAAGGCTGCGGCACCAAGGGCGGCTGTTGAAAGGATAGAACCGCAATAGCTCTCGTAGAGGTCGGCACCCATACCAGCCACGTCACCCACATTGTCACCTACATTATCAGCAATGGTGGCAGGATTGCGGGGATCATCTTCCGGAATGTCGGCTTCTACCTTACCTACGATGTCAGCACCTACGTCGGCAGCCTTCGTGTAGATACCTCCACCAACACGGGCAAACAGTGCCTGTGTGGAAGCACCCATACCGAAGGTCAGCATGGTAGTGGTGATGGTGATGAGGGCCATTTCGTCACCTGAATAGAAGTGATTGAGTACAAGGAACCAGATGGCAATGTCGAGCAGACCGAGTCCTACCACGGTAAGACCCATCACAGCGCCGCTACGGAAAGCAATCTTCAGACCAGCGTCCATGCTTTGGCGGGCAGCGTTAGCCGTACGAGCAGAAGCATAAGTGGCAGTCTTCATTCCGAAGAATCCAGCCAAACCCGAGAAGAAACCTCCCGTCAAGAAGGCGAATGGAACCCAGGGGTTCTGCACGTTCAGCCCATAAGCCATGAAGGCAAAGAGGGCACACAGTACCACGAAAACGATACATACTACTTTGTACTGCTGCTTCAAATAAGCCATAGCACCTTTACGCACATAAAGTGCAATCTCTCTCATACGAGGTGTTCCCTCGTCGGCCTTCATCATACTCTTGAAGAAGAACCACGCCATGCCGAGGGCTACAAGTGATGCGATCGGCACGAGCCAAAATACTGTAGGTATATTCATAGATTTTTGTAAAAAGAATTAGAATCGGAAATCGAGTTCTACATCCACCAAATTGTAGTTGTGATTGTCGGGTGCAAGATTGCGGTCGTTGACATGTGAATATTCAAGATGCATCTCCAGGTTCTTGGTAAAGAAGTAGTTGAGACCGCATTCAACCTGGTTTACTGAGCTACTCCATTCCTTTGATACACGATAGGTCTGGTAACGAGCCTTGGCGTGGAGTTTTGACTTGATTATCGGTACGATACCGAATGCGTACCAACCGTCGGCCTTGTCGCCCAAGTCATAGTTGATGACATTGCTACCAACAACACCTGTTCCCCAACCCTGAGAATGCAGGTACTCAGCACGGAAGGTGTATTCATCTTTGTCATACTCGGCTGAGATGGCGTAACGGTTCAGGCGCACATTCTCATTGTTACCATCTACGGTAACCATACCGCCATGACTACCATGCCATCCGAAGGCACCGATGCGAACACCCTTGATAGGCATTACCCACATACCGCCGATAATGTCCTTCTGGTTGTTCTTGTCACTGCGGTTGATACCTTCACCGTTATATACACCCACCTGATAGTGGAGTAGCTTTCGTCCGCTGGCGTTGGGAAGGATGTCACCAGAGAGCTGGACACCGATATCACGTCCACCACTGGATTTCTCACCGGCACGGTCACCGAAACCTGAAAGACGGTTGATTACATCAGCATAGCCTCTCCATCCTTGCGTAACAGGGTGGGTGGGGTTCTCAAAGGTGAAGGCACGTTTGAACTGTCCTGCACGGATCTTGAACTCCGGATATTTACGCCATTCTGTGTAGAGGTCAACGAGTTGAACGGTAGGTTCGGCAGGACCCTTGGCGTTGGTGCCCTGAATCTGGGCGCGCCAATCGAAATCGCCGATCTTACCATCGAGAATAAAACGGGCCAGACGAAGGTTGAACGAGTTGGTCTTCGCACCTTCCTTGTCAACACCTTGATACTGCAGCATGCCGTAGCCGCTGAACTTCACGTTGTCGTACCACTTGGTTGTTTTCTCCTGAGCACTAGCAGTCATGACAAAAGCGGTCATGAGTAACAATAATGTGATCTTTTTAGTCATGATGTATTCTGTTAAAGTTAATAGATAATTTGTAATTGATTGCAAATATAAACAATTTTTCCGATACTTCCAAATTATCTTTACTTTTTCTCTAACAGTACAACATTCTCTACATGCGGTGTATGTGGGAACATATCAACTGGCTGCACGGCAATTACCCGATAGTCGCAGTCGAGCATCTGGAGGTCGCGTGCTTGTGTGGCAGGATTGCAGCTGACGTACACGATGCGCTTGGGAGAGGTACGCAGGATGGTCTGCACTACATCAGGATGCATGCCGGCACGAGGAGGATCCGTGATGATGATGTCGGGTCTGCCATGCTCCTCGATGAACGCATCATTGAGTACATCCTTCATATCACCAGCATAGAACAGGGTGTTGTCGATATGGTTGATCTGTGAGTTCACCTTTGCATCCTCGATGGCCTCAGGCACATATTCAATACCAATCACTTTGCGGGCCTTGCGGGCCACGAAGTTGGCTATGGTGCCCGTGCCGGTGTAGAGATCATAGACAAGCGGAGCCACCCCCTTCCCCTCCAAAGGGAGGGGTGAACCGAATGCGAATTCCCGAACCACCGAATAAAGATGGTAGGCCTGATCAGTATTTGTCTGGTAGAACGATTTCGGACCCACCTTGAACTTCAAATCTTCCATGGTCTCGAAGATATGGTCATTACCTTTAAATACAAGGATGTCCTGATCGCCTATCGTATCATTACACTTTTGATTATCGAGATAGAGTAATGAACTGATTTGCGGGAACTTATCAGCGACGAACTGTAGTAATGCTAAGGCCTTCTTTCCGTCTTCACTTTCCCAACGGTTACCCTCGGTATCTGCCGCAGAACTATCCAGATGGAACTGAATAATCACCATCCATTCGCCAGTATTTGAGTTGCGGATGATGACATCGCGAAGTAAGCCCACCTGTGCTCTCAGGTCGAAGAAACTGATGTCGTTCTTCAGGGCATAATCGAAGATCTCATTGCGAATCTGGTTATGGAGGTCATCCATCAGCCAGCATTTCTCTATGGGCAGAATCTTGTCGAATGCCCCCGTAATATGGAAGCCGATGGCTGGGGTGTTTTTGATTCCCTCTATTTCGCTTTGGATTTCCTCTTTAGTCAACCATCGCTTGTTGGCACAGCCATAGTCCATTTTGTTTCGGTACTCCCATTGCTTGACCGAGCCAAGGATAGGGCGGAAATCAGGCAGTTCAATCTTTCCGATGCGCGTCAGCTGGTCCTTTACCTGCCGTTCCTTCATCTTCAGCTGTTCGGAGTAGGGCAGGTTCTGCCATTTGCATCCGCCACAGAAACCGAAGTGCTTGCAGCGCGGTTCTTCGCGTACCTTACTATATTGTATAAACCTCACCACTTCACCCTCAGCAAAGCTGTGCTTCTTTCTTCTGATTTGTACGTCAACAATATCACCTGGTACGCAAAAAGGTACGAATACAACCAGGTCGTCCCAGTGGAACAACGACTTTCCTTCGGCGGCACATGCTTCAATCTCCACCTGTTCCAATATCGGTAATGGTTTCTTTTTTCTGCTCATTGATTATAACTGTTTATTTTCTTTTGCAAAGTTACGAAAAAACGAGAGCAAAACAAAGAACTTGTTCTTTTTTTGCCGAGAAGGAGTAAATTCGGTGAAGTTAGTTAAATAAAACTAATACATGTGTTGTTTTGAGAATAAACACCTAAATTTGCATATAAAACACCAATTGTTGAAGAAAATGAGAATGAAATCATTCCTTAGCTGTTCATATAGAGTGTTAGAGGTTTTGTTAATACTCTCTATCACAACCGCCATTGTTTCCATGGGACTGACAAGTCATGATGACGCAGAAATGATAGGGATTCTAAATAATAGTATTGTTGGTCTTGTGTGGTTGTGGTTTATAACTCTACCTATTTTTATTGTTATCCTGATTTCTTTTCTTAGGTGCTTAATACCTCCCACATCTATCTATAAGAAGATTGTCCTTTCGCTCCATATCCTCAATGTCGTTCTGTTTTTCCTGTTTTATATGTTCCTTCCCAAGCCAGAACCTTGTGATGCTGCTTTGATGGAGAAACATTTCAAAATTCATCATAACGATATGTATGACTTGGTCAAATATGTGCGCAGTTCCTTGGATGATAGTTGTTCTATAATTCTTCTATATAGGAATGATGAGGTAAGGAAGTTCTCGATAGGAAACAAGAGAGATCATAGGGATTGTACAAGCATAATAAGCAAACAGGAACTTGAAACGGTTTTACAGAATGCGGGATTGTCGATGCAGGAGCTGGCTGTGATTCAAGAGAAAATGCACAAAGCTGGGATTATAGGTATTGAGATATACAAGAATCCCAACGATGGGTGGATGGATTGCAAAAGCGTTTTGCAGTATAGATGGCATGGAGTCAATATCTATCAGTTTGCTTTGTACGATCGTCATCTGACGAAAGAAGAAAAGCGTGAAGCTTTGTTGTTGCACCAGTTTATTCTATACAATGACAGTGTCGTATTTGAGTCTTATGGAAGTTATCCTGGGGGGAGAGGTTTTTCTGATAAAGATGAATACCGGTCACGACATGTGGTAAAGTAATCTGAAAGGTATGATATCTGGATGTTCCCAACGTGGGAATAAAATGTTCCCAACGTGGGAATAATTTGTTCCCAGCGTGGGAATAATTTGAATTCTCGCAGTAAGCGACTCCAATGATTGTAATTATACTATCAAAATATTGTTCCAAAAAAAAGTTTAAATATTTGGAAGAATCAGATTTCTTTTGTATATTTGCACAATATAAAAATATAAACACAGATTTACAATTTTATAAATAATAAAGTATGAGCGAAAAAAGAGTTTATCTCTTCGGTAATGGGAAAGCCGAAGGTAATGCACAAATGCGCGAGGCACTGGGTGGCAAGGGTGCTAACCTTGCTGAAATGAACCTCATTGGGGTTCCCGTTCCTCCAGGTTTCACAATCACAACCGATTGCTGTAATGAGTACTATCAGGTGGGGCAGGCCAAGATCATGGAGATCTTGAACGACGACGTGATGAATGCTGTAAAGCACATCGAGGTACTGATGAATAGCAAGTTCGGTGACAAGGAGAATCCGCTGCTGGTATCTGTTCGTTCTGGAGCACGTGCTTCCATGCCGGGTATGATGGACACCATCCTGAACCTGGGTCTGAACGACGAAGTAGCCGAGGGTATGGTGAAGAAGACCAACAATCCTCACTTCGTGTATGACAGCTACCGCCGTTTCGTACAGATGTACGGTGACGTTGTGCTCGAGATGAAACCCGTGAACAAGACCGACATCGATCCGTTCGAGGAAATCATCGAGGGTGTGAAGAAGGAGAGTGGAGTGGTGCTTGACAAGGACCTCTCTGTAGATGACCTGAAGAAACTGGTGAAGCTGTTCAAGGCAGCCATCAAGGAGCGTACAGGCAAGGAATTCCCAGATGATCCTATCGAGCAGCTCTGGGGCGCTATCTGCGCTGTATTCCGTTCTTGGATGAACGAGCGCGCTATCCTCTATCGTAAGATGGAAGGTATTCCTGATGAGTGGGGTACTGCCGTATCGGTAATGGCTATGGTATTCGGTAACATGGGTGATACCTCTGCTACTGGTGTATGCTTCAGCCGTGACGCCGCTAATGGTGAGAACCTGTTCAACGGTGAGTATCTGGTGAACGCTCAGGGTGAGGACGTGGTTGCAGGTATTCGTACCCCGCAGCAGATCACAAAGATCGGTTCTCAGCGCTGGGCAGAGCGTGCCGGTATCTCTGAAGAGGAGCGCGTAGCCAAGTATCCTTCTATGGAAGAGGCTATGCCTGAGATTTACAATGAACTGAACGGCATCCAGGACAAGCTGGAGCACCACTATCATGACATGCAGGATATGGAGTTCACCGTTCAGGAAGGTAAGTTGTGGTTCCTCCAGACACGTAACGGTAAGCGTACAGGTGCTGCTATGGTGAAGATCGCCATTGACCTGCTCCACGAGGGCATGATTGATGAGAAGACCGCCATTAATCGCTGCGAGCCCCAGAAGCTCGACGAGCTGTTGCACCCGGTATTCGACAAGAAGGCTCTCTCTTCTGCAAAAGTGATTGCTCAAGGTCTTCCCGCTTCTCCTGGCGCAGCCTGCGGACAGATTGTGTTCCATGCTGACGATGCCAAGGAATGGCACGAGAATGGTCATAAGGTAGTACTCGTACGTATTGAGACCTCTCCTGAGGATCTTGCTGGTATGGCTGCTGCTGAGGGTATCCTCACCGCTCGCGGTGGTATGACCTCTCACGCTGCTGTGGTAGCACGTGGTATGGGTAAGTGCTGCGTATCTGGTGTAGGTGCACTGAACGTAAGCTACAAGGACAAGACCGTAGAGATCGACGGTATCGTTTACAAGGAGGGTGATTATATCTCTCTGAACGGTACAACCGGTCAGGTTTATGCTGGCGAGGTTCCCACAAAGGCTGCTGAGCTTTCAGGCGACTTCAAGGAGCTGATGGACCTCTGCGACAAGTACACCAAGCTGCAGGTTCGTACCAATGCTGATACACCGCATGATGCACAGGTGGCTCGCGCCTTCGGTGCTAAGGGTATCGGTTTGACACGTACCGAGCACATGTTCTTCGAGGATCAGAAGATCGTTGCTATGCGTGAGATGATTCTTGCTGATAGCGTTGCAGGACGTGAGAAGGCATTGGCAAAGCTGTTGCCTTACCAGAAGGCCGACTTCAAGGGTATCCTTGAGGCTATGGATGGTCTGCCCGTGAATATCCGTCTGCTCGATCCTCCTCTCCACGAGTTCGTTCCACACGATCAGGCTGGTCAGGAGATCATGGCTAAGGAGATGGGCGTAAGTCTGGATGAGATCAAGCGTCGTGTTGACTCTCTGGCTGAGAACAACCCAATGTTGGGACACCGTGGTTGTCGTCTGGGTATCACATTCCCGGAGATCACCGCTATGCAGACCAAGGCTATCCTTTCTGCAGCTTGCGAGCTGAAGCAGGAGGGTAAGAACCCGATGCCGGAAATCATGGTTCCGCTGATTGGTACTGTACACGAGTTGAAGCAGCAGAAGGAGATCATCCAGTATGCCGCTAAGGAAGTATTCATGGAGTATGGCGTCGAGGTTGAGTTCGAGATCGGTACCATGATCGAGATTCCGCGTGCTGCTCTGACAGCTGATCTGATTGCTTCAGAGGCTCAGTACTTCTCATTCGGTACAAATGACCTTACTCAGATGACCTTCGGTTACAGCCGTGACGACATCGCTTCATTCTTGCCTGTATATCTCGACAAGAAGATCCTGAAGGTTGACCCGTTCCAGGTACTCGACCAGAAGGGTGTTGGTAAGCTTATCAAGTATGCTGTGAAGCAGGGTCGCGAGGTTCGTCCTGATCTCCGTTGCGGTATCTGCGGTGAGCATGGTGGTGAGCCAAGTTCTGTGAAGTTCTGTGCCAAGATCGGCATGAACTACGCTTCTTGCTCTCCGTTCCGTGTACCTATCGCACGTCTTGCCGCCGCGCAGGCAGCTGTAGAGGAGTAGTCAGATTAACCTGACAAAGAGTTGAGGGTGTGTCGATTGACACACCCTCTTATTTTATGAAAAAGAATACCTGCGGTTTTGCCTTCCAATACCTATGGTTTTAGGCGCTAAAACCTATGCTTTTGCATCGTAAAACCATAGGTTTTGGAAAGGGCTTAAAAATGCCTATTCTTCCTCATTATTCGCCCCTCTTAGAATGATGCTCGTTGCTCCAATGGTGAACAAAGTGCCGTCTTCTATTCTTCTGCGTTCGTTAGGTCTTAACTCCACATTATCAACAAATGTGCCGGTATTACTGTTGTTGTCAGAAAGGGTATAGCAGATATTACCATGCTTATCGCGTTTGACGTTGATGGTGCAATGGTTGAGATCCACGCTGGGATCAACAGTCTCGAAAGGAGTATTGATAGAATTGCCTTTCTGATAGCGTCCGATCACGTTATTGCCTAATTGCAGAGGGATGACCTGCTTGTAATGAAAAACATTTTCGATGACGATGATGGAACCGAAACCTTTCTCGTTGGCATTCTCATCCGGGTTCTCGTCCTTCTGTCGGTTGCTGAGCTTGGACACACCAATACGAATACCAAACTGCTTACTGCAATCAGGACACTGGAAGATCAGTCGTTGACCTTCCTGGTACTGGGTTTCATCAAAAGTAATGTAATGGTCGCATTTAGGACATCTTACTCGCTTCATGTTTCAAATACGTTTTGGTGTGTGCGTACGGCTTATCTCTTCACCTCATAAACCCAAGCCTCACGGAATTGCTCGTTGTGGCGCAGCTGTCCTAAGTTGGTATAGGCTTCTTTCTCTGTGGCGTATTTACCATAGATTACACGGTTTCCGCTTTTCTGAACGAGAACCTCTGCAAGACTGAATCCGTCGTTGGTGAGCTGTTCCACGAAAGCCCTTGCATTCTTCATGCTAACCTTACTGGCCAGAACAATCGACCAGTAGTGCCGGGGTGCTGCAGGTGCTTGTACCTCATCGCTTACCTGTTCCTTAACAACCGACTGTTCAGGCTTAACGGCCGGAGCCTCTGCTTTTATTTCTGCCTTGGCAGTCTGCTCTGGCTGAAGCTTAACATCAGTTGTGGGGGTAGTCTTCTCCTTCGGCATGATTCTATAGAGCCAGCTCTTCTTGAAGTCATTGAAACTGAACCCTGCTTGTGCATCTCTACTCAGAGGAGTGGTGACGAGGAAGAGAACAAGTACGGCAGCAGCAATGGCTGCAACGTTGCGGAGCGTGCTGACACGTATGGTGATGGTGCGCGGCTGCTTCTCTTCCGCTTCTACCTCTTTCAAGACAACAGCAACTGCTGCGTTGTCCTCATCGGCAGTCTTGCTCTTTTCTTCCGTTTCCATATTAATAATGGTGGCAGATTCTGCAGCAGTGTCCTCCGAGGTGTTCACGCAAGACATGTCGAAAGAACTCAGTCCGTAGAGCGAAGGTGTAAGAATACCCGCTTCGCAGGGCATGAACTCATAATGGCCGTCCTCATTCAGCGAGAGCGTACCGATATCATTCAGCTCATAGTAGCCTTCATTCTCCAGCGTTTGCTTCAGTTCGTTCACTTCTCCTTCAATCCTGTTCATGGCATCAGGATAGCTGATGTCGTATGCCTCAATATACGATTGGGCAAGAAGGGAATCATTCAGGTGGAGTTTAGGATTGAACCCTATGGTACGCAATGGCGGCAGGAACAGTTGTTCGTTCCCGTCGTAGCGAGCCTCCCTATGATGCGCAACGAATCCTCCCAGATTCGGGACGATTACGCAGTCATTGTTCAAAAGAAGAATCTCTATATGTCTTTCGAGTTCAATCATGCTGCAAATTTACTCGTTTTCTTCTGAATTACCAAAGAAATGGGTGTTAAAAACAAAAAAAACAACTATTATCTTCCATAATCAAAATTTTATGATTACTTTTGCACGTATGGAATACAAAGCTACAGAAATCGAAGGTGTCTATATCATCGAGCCGCGGGTATTCAATGATGCCCGTGGGTATTTCTTTGAGGCATTCAAGCAGTCGGAGTTTGAGGAGCACATCGGTAAGGTGAACTTTATTCAGGACAATGAGTCGAAGTCGGGCTATGGTGTTCTCAGAGGCTTACATTACCAGAAGGGTGACCTTTCGCAAGCGAAGCTAGTACGAGTAATCAAGGGTCGAGTATTAGATGTAGCCGTGGATATCCGCAAGAGCTCACCAACCTTCGGTAAGCATGTCATGGTAGAACTTAGTGACGAGAACAAACGACAGTTCTTTATCCCGCGTGGTTTCGCCCATGGTTTCCTGGTACTGAGCGATGAAGCTATCTTTACCTACAAGGTGGATAATGTGTATGCACCCCAAGCTGAGGCAGCGATACGATTTGATGATCCCGACTTAGGTATTGTCTGGCCGATTAACCAACAAGATGTACTCACCAGTGAGAAGGATTTAAAAGCCAATGCATTCCGCGATGCGGAGTATTTTGAATAAACATATTAGCATTTTTATGCGACGGTTCTTATATATCATCATGGTCGTGGTTCTTTTCTCCGCATGTGGAGAGAAGAAGCAGGATAACACGTTGCCTGTGGTGGAAGAGGACCGTCAGGCCAAGCAGCTATTGCAAGGTATCTGGGTAAACACTGTTGACGAGGAACCTGCTTTCCGGGTGGAAGGGGATAGTATATATTATCCTGACTCCACTAGTATGCCTGCCCATTTCATGATTATAGCCGATACGCTCATCGTTGAGGGCGGTACGGTGGTGAAGTACCCGATTATCCGTCAGAGCGAACATGTACTCGACTTCAAGAATCCCAATGGGGAGACAGTGGAATTGGTGAAGAGTGATAATACTGAAGATGATATTACCTATTTCGAGACTAAGCATCCTGTTGTTCTGAACCAGAATAGAACCATTAAGCGAGATACCGTAATAGCCTATAACGGAGAACGTTATCATTGTTATGTGCAGGTTAATCCTACCACCTATAAGGTTATCAAATCAGCCAATACGGATGAAGGAATGGAAGTAGGAAATGTCTATTACGATAACACCATTCATGTGGCTGTGTTCAAGGGAGCCGTGAAGAAATACTCACATGATTTCAAGAAGCACGAGTTCGTACAGTTTGTTCCCAAGGACCGCATCAATCAGGTAATCCTCAGTGACATGATTCTGATGAAGACCGATGCTGAAGGCTTCCATCATCAGGCACAACTTTGTGTTCCTGATTCGCCCAGCAGTTATGTAATAGATGTGGTCGTATCAGCTGACGGGAAGATGGTGATGAAAGAAGTACCTAACGAATAACCGTTTTCTGTCCGTTGACGATATATATTCCTTTAGGTAGTGTGGCGTAGTTGTAACCCATGCTCCGTCCGTCAAGGGTGAATATTTCGTGTTTCCCATTCTCTTTTTGTGAGGTGATGGTCTGCTTGATGCCTGTTGTGCCGTCATCAAAGTAGAATGAAACCCTTCCTTGATGCTCCGTAATGTCATACACCCGTTCTTTCATTATTCCTGAGTAGGCAGGAAACTCATTGATGGCCGTGACATCTTTAGTGCCAGGAAAAGGATCCCCCGCATGATTATCGCAATACATTTGTCGGGTAATGGTTTCAGCATCAATCTGGAAAGCGCTTATGTACTCTTCGTCGGCAGGAATGAAGGTCATCCTTGAATGACCGATGGTGTTGTTTACCGTGTTGTTTCTGAATATGGAAGGACTGAAATCCACATGCATTACAAGCATTCCATGACCGTCGAGTTTACTGTTCCAACCGGTTAGCTGAATGTTTTGCAGGATGAAGCACTCGCTGGAATCCTCGCTGTTGATGATTCTATATGCTTTCCCTCCTTCTTCATTGATGTTAGTCATCGTATAGAAACCAGATGTGTTCAGTGTATCTATCTCGAACCAACCCATGGCCTCCCGTTCCCATGCCGTATATTCAGTAGGTGTATATCCATTATCCACATACTCGCCGTCGTCCATCAAGCTCCATCGTTCCATTCCTGGATTAAAAGCATTCTGCGCAGTTGTTGAGGTGGGGTAGAAGTCGGGCATTCCCAAGCAATGAGAGAACTCATGACAGAACAGTCCGATTCCATTGATGCGTTCGTATGGCGGGTTCTCCCATGCACCGGGAAAGGCGTTAAGTTCAGAATTCACACCATAGCGGTAGATGTATTTCCCATCCATCTCAAAGGCACTGATGATTCCCGATTTCGGCCAGATGCATGTTGTGGGTGTACCAGTAAAACATTCAGAATAGCCAGCATAGATTACATAAACCAGATCCACGTAACCGTCGTCATTGCTATCATATTCAGAGAATTTCAATCCTTGTTCCTCTGCCAGTTCGCATACTTCTGGAATAAACAGGTCCATGCGGTCCTTACCTGCACCATAATAGGAGGTGGGATGAGAGAGGGTGACAGGTCCATAAAGATCGAACTGGGGTTCAAACAATCCGAAGCTCATATCCTTGAAATAGCGCCTTACGCTACCGTAGTTTCTGCCAACGGTTTGGTTTCCCACCTGATTATCTATTTCCTCAGCATTCAAATACTGCTCGAATACACTTTTAGGGTCTTCGTCCATGAATGTGTCATCGGTAAACTGTGCAAGAATCACGGCGATACGAGGCTTACCAGTATGTGGCAAATACGTATGATCCACCTTGATAGGTTCCCTTTGCATCACCCGCTTCTGTGTCTGTTTTGTCAGGAACTGAAAAAATAAGTGCCGGTCTTGTACTTGTGCCAAATGTTCCTCTGTCACCTTTCTGTTGCCTTTCTCATGAGCCAACTGAGAAGTGGGCGATAATGAACCATCGTTGTTTACCTGAGCAATAAAAAAATCCTTCCCCTCATGGTACAACAATACACTATCGGTGGTCATATAATAATGAAACGACTCATCGCCGCGAGCTACGACGATGAGCGTTGTTCCATCTGATTGAATGGTTTTGACGGGGTGAGGGTAGGCCTTTGCGGCCTGTCCTTCAATAGTTGTAAGGCAGAACAAAATAAAGCACAGGAACAATCTCATCGAATCACTGTCTTTTTCCCGTTGATGATATATACACCCTTAGCAAGGCCGCGAGTGTTGTTACCAACGTAACGACCGTCGAGTGTGTAAACCTTCTTTTCTTTGGCTGTGGTTGTGTCTGTTTGATTTATGAAGGTGGCAATAGCACGTTGTGTACTTTGACTGAAATAGACGTCCTCAAGGAAAAGGATGTTATCTTTCTTATTATCTGGCTCGCTACCAAGACCGAGTATAACACTATTGATTTCGGACAAGTCGACGCCTTGCGCAGCAAAGCTTGATAATTGAATACCAAGCGTACGCCACTCACCAGCTTCGAGATCATATGACCTGGTATATGTAGAAACGCCATTATTTGCCGTTCTTGTATTCATTCCTAATGCAGCCTTACTATTGTTTGTTTCAGGCATACCTGAGGTCAGTGTCACATTCAGCGTGATAGCCTGTGATGGCTTTACACAAAGACTTAGGATGTTACAGTCTGAAGCATTAACAATATCAGATTCAATGCCGAATGCGACCTCATAGAAGTTCTTCACCTTATAGCTTGTAGAGATGGTATTTCCTTCAGCATCTTTCCATTCATGTTCTGTGATAATCTGGTTCTCATCAGATTCTGTTGTTATACCTAATTCATGAACATTTACTTCACTGTTGTCCTCTTTCTTTTCAGCGGGTTCGAACATGTAATAGAAAGACACGATCTGATTGTTCTCTTGGATATTCAGGAGTGGTTTGTCCATTGGCTGTCCTGCCCATATCAATGGAATACTGTATAAATTATGGACATTGCTCGTGCCTGGGAAGGGATCACCTTTGTGCGAGGCAATGTATTCTGCACTTGTATATTGCTTTCCAATACCACTCAAATACGAGCTGATGAGAAGTCCGTCAGCAGGAACAATGGTCATTCTCGATTTCCCAATAGTGTTGTTGACTTTATTAACATAAGGAAGATCATTTTCACTTAGTGAGAAATATGGTTTATCATATTTGACATAAGTTACCAGCATACCATGTCCAATATTCGTCCCCAGCCATTTATTCCATTTGTAGCTCTGTATATTCTGAATGCAAACATATTCTTCGCCATTTTCATTATCATCAGGGAATATTTTATAGGCCTTTCCGTCGCTTCTGTCAATGTTAATGAGATCTATCTTTTGACCGCAATTCTCTGCTTTCAGCACATCCATCTTCATCCAACCTACATATTCCCGTTCCCATGCGGTATATGCTGTAGGATTGTAGCCTCCCGTCTTACTCATTTTCTTATTAACTCCATCAACTACCACTGTTACTGTTACAGTACCCCCATACTCTCCACCATCCATTAAATCCCAAAACTCCATTGCAGGATTCCCTGCATTTTGTGCAGATTCTGATGTGGGATAGATATCGGGCAGTCCCATGCAATGTGAGAACTCATGACAGAACAGTCCTATGCCGTTGATTTGCGGAACACCTTTAAAATAATCGTTCGTGGATGCAGGATCAAAATTAAGTTCTGGGTTCACACCATATCGACATATGTATTTACCGTCATATGGAATCTCTCTCTCTTGGGGATTACCATTTTCGTCTTCATAAGGCTCAGTTATTGATACAGTTCCACTTTTGGGCCAGATGGTATTAGTACCACCACCTGTACTCTGTCCGTATCCTGCATAGATCACATAGACTAGATCTACATAACCATCATTATTTGCATCGTATTCGGAGAAATCAATGCTATCATTGGCAAAGTTGCAGACATCTTCGAAGAATTTCGGCATGTCGTCGTATTTACCTGGACCATATACACTCATGTCCTCAGGGAGATGCACTACGGTAGCCACATCGAATTGGGGAACAAACGCCCCTTTACTCATATCACTGAAATATTTGGCTACGCTACCAAGATTCAAGCTGAGAGTGGGATCACTAGGATGATATGGAGCTGCATCCATGGCATTCAGATATTGACCAAAGATAGCTTTAGTGATTTGATCATTCTCCTTATCAGATTCCACATAACGCTTAAACTTCCAGTCAGCGAAATCAGCAAGGATTACCAATGCCTTGGGGCGTTGTCCATCTGGATAATTCATGTGGGGGAAGAAGGTGGATTCGATATTATCCGGCATACTGATTCTTCTCATGCTTCTACTTCTGGCAACAGAAGCCTTTTCTGTAGCAAAGAACTTGTCCTTATCCTGCTTGCCAATGAGCGCAATCTCTTCTGCTGTACGCTGACCTGCATTGTGAGCCAATACACCGCTTGATGACATATTACCTTTATCATCAATCACGGCAATATAGAAATCCATACCCTGCTGATAAAGCAATACTCCATCTGTCGTGGCGACATAGTTGAAATGCTCATCGCCATGCAAACGATAAGTAAGTATCTTACCATCCTTTTGGGTAATGGTAACGGGTTCTGGATAAGCTTTTGCTCCCCAAATATTGAGTGTGATAACCGTCGTGATCAGTATGATAAACAGTCTCTTCATTTCGTGCTATTATTAGTTGTTTATTTCTTGAAAAAGTATTGTCCCTTATGCTTGGTACGGTGGCCATACTCGATGGCATGCACCGGACAGTGGTGGTAGCAGGCAAAGCACGTTGTGCAGAGGGGATCATGATGCCATGTGGGTTCCTCTCCCTGCTTCCAGTCAATATTCTCAATCGGACAAACCTCCGCACAGGTTCCACATCTCAAACATTTGTCGAGATTCACCCGGAAAGGCCTGTCGTTGACGAGCCATTTAACAAAAGCGGCACCGAGCACATGACTGTTGATACGTGGCCAATGACCTTTATAAGTCATGGTTACACCCCGTTCCCTGTTGATGATGATCTTTTTCACAGTTTCTAACTGTTCACGGGCGGCATCCTTCTTGGCGCGTTCCTTCTCAGGTTTATCCACATCCATGAAGGGCAGTCCTATGTAACTCTCGGGCATGATAAGCGAGAACACGCTCTCGGCTTGTAATGATTGCTGTTTCAGATCGCGGTTCAGGTACTCCATGGTAAGTCCAATGTCATCACCTGCCGTGCACAGTGCCCAGCAATACGGGTTGTTGTCCGTCATCTCGATGTGCATCTTCTCAATGAAAGCTCTCACAATCTTCGGCGGTCGCCACCCATGTACGGGGAAACAAAAGCCAATGCTTTCGCTTTCCTTCAACTGGTACGTACAATTACCGTAAATCTCTTTCCCGATGTCAATCAGTTCTTCTCCAGTGGCCTTGCTAAGTTCTTCAGCAGCCCACCGGGTGTTGCCCGTTCCAGAGAAACAGAAAACCATGTGTCAGTGCCTTTGAAATATTTCGGTGCAAAAGTACACATTATTTATATACTACCAAAATATTTCAGCGTTCCGTGTGTGTTTTTTAAGTAAAACTAACTAAAATGTGAGGAGTGAGATTACTACTATGAACATATCTCACTCCTCACTCAACACTCTTCACTCCACATTTAATCAGAATATTCCTGCACTATGGCACAGATAAGAAATGATATAGGCCACAATGGTGCTGGTAATCACACTGATCAAACCAGGCATCATGAATGAGTGGTTCAGCAGGTATTTACCGATTACCGTGGTACCTGATCGGTCGAAGTTCACCGTAGCGATATCCGACGGATAGTTCGGGATGAAGAAGTAACCGTAAACTGATGGGAGCACACCCAAGAGTACCCAGCCTTCGATTCCTAAAGTGTAGGCCAACGGAAGCATGGCAACGACCACTGCACCCTGTGAGTTAATAAGTACAGATACCAGGAAGAAAGCAATGGCGATGGTCCATGGGTAAGCTGACACAAGATCGTTGAGCATCACCTGTATCTCTTTCATGTAATTGCCAAAATAGGTGTCAGCCATCCAAGCGATACCGTAGATAGCTACCACAGCCACCATACCTGATTGCCAAACAGCGCCGCCAACAGCTTTCTTGGGTTTAGCCTTGCAGACGATAATCATCAGTGCTGCAGCAGAGATCATGACAATCTGTATGACAAGGTTCATGGCCAACGGTTTCTTCACTGTCTCGGTAACACCTTCCATCACAATACCTGCACTGGCCAGTTGCTTAGCCGTTTCAGTAATACCGTCTGCCAAGGTAATAGAGGCAGGACCGTCCTTCACGGCTTGCACGGTGTCGTACGTAGGCAGAAGGTTACCGCCGAACATCTGTGCAATAGAGAATACAACGATGATGGCGAGGGCTGCGAGGAAGATATACACAGCATTCTTGGAATCCTGACCGATCTTCTTGTCGAGGGTGGTAGCATTACTACCATAGATATACTGATACTGTGCAGGATCCTTCAGACGCTCCTGGAACTTCGGATCCTTATCGAGATCCTTACCACGACGATAGGAGGCTGCTGCTGCAGCCATCAGTCCGCAAACACAGGCCGGGATGGTAATCATGATAATCTGCAGGTTATTCACATGGAAACCGTTTGCTGCTGAGATGGAAGCAAATGCTACTACGGCAGCGGCAATCGGCGAACAGGTAATACCCACCTGAGAGGCAATACTGGCCACACCACAAGGACGTTCCGGACGAATGCCTTTCTTCAGGGCAATGTCGCAGATAATCGGCATCAGCGTATAGACCACATGACCTGTTCCCACCAGCACGGTGAGGAAGAACGTGGTGAGCGGAGCCATGAACGTGATGCGGTCGGGATGCTTACGTAGCATCTTCTCTGCAATCTGAATCATCCAGTCCATACCGCCAGATGCCTGAAGCACACCGGCACAGGTAACGGCTGCGATGATGATGTAAATTACGTCGGTAGGAGGCGTACCAGGTTTCAAGCCGAAGCCGAAGACCAGGATGGCCAGACCAATACCGGAGATTGCACCCAAGGCAAGACTACCATATCGGGATCCTACCCAAAGAGCCAGCAATACGATGAGAAGCTGGATTACCATTGTAAACGTCATAATGTAATATTTTTAGATTAATAGTTTGTACGTATTTGTTGGATTTATCTGCAAATATAATGATTATTTTTGATGTTTCCCGCTTTTTCCTTCTTTTTTTTCTTATAAAGATGGATTTATCTTGGTTTCTGGTGCTTTATAAGGAAACGTGTGCGGACACACTTTTTTGATATACGTCAATTATTGCGCCCTTTTTCATGATTTCCCGTGTTCCTTTGATGGTAGGACGGATGATTTGCCTTACCTTTGCAGTGTGATTTGAATCACATCGTCAAATAACAAGAAGTACAACATCCAGATAGGCTTGGCTTTTACAGGTAAAAGATTATTCAGGATAGTTTATACGACTCAAGTGAAAGTTTTGAGAGAATTAGCATAGAATAGGAGTTAGCGGCGCAGTGAATGCAGCCGCTTTTTTGTTTGCCGTAACTTGCGAAAGTTAAATTAAAAGATGATAAATTCTTTGTGGATAGGAATTTTTTATATACCTTTGTGCCCTAAAAAATAAAACTATTATAAATAAGGTAAGATTATGGCAAAGAAATTCGCCGAACATCATGGCTTGAATCTGACTGAGACCAACAAGAGCGTACTCGATACATGGAATGAGAAAGATATCTTCCACCGCTCTATCACAGAGCGTGAGGGATGTCCACAGTTCGTATTCTTCGAAGGTCCTCCCTCGGCTAACGGTCACCCGGGCATTCATCATGTACTTGCCCGTACCATCAAGGATACCTTCAATCGTTATAAGACCATGAAGGGTTATCAGGTGCACCGTAAGGCAGGATGGGACACCCACGGTCTGCCCGTAGAGCTGGGCGTGGAGAAGGAACTGGGTATTACCAAGGCTGATATTGATAACCATGAGAGTCCGCGTTATATCTCTACAGAAGACTATAACCGCAAATGCCGCGAGAACGTGATGATGTTCACGCAGGAATGGCGCGACCTGACGGAGAAGATGGGTTACTTTGTTGACCTTGACCATCCGTATATCACTTACGATAACAAGTATATTGAAACGCTGTGGTGGCTTCTGAAGCAGTTCTACAACAAAGGATTGCTCTATAAAGGCTATACCATCCAGCCGTATTCACCCGCTGCAGGTACAGGTTTGTCGAGTCATGAACTCAACCAGCCAGGCTGCTACCGTGACGTAAAGGATACAACCGCTACCGTGCAGTTCAAGATTGTTGATCCACGACCCGAGATGAAAGGGTGGGGAACACCTGTGTTCCTGGCTTGGACAACCACCCCGTGGACACTGCCTTCCAATACGGCACTCTGCGTTGGACCGAAGATCGACTATGTCTGTGTGCAGACCTTCAATCCCTATAGCGGAGAGAAGATCAGTGCCGTGATGGCTGCAGCCTTGGTAGATTCATACCTGAAGCCCGAAGGCGAATTCGCCTCGATGGAGGAATACAAGCAGGGTGATAAGGTGGTACCGTACCGCATCGTGGGCAATTATAAGGGTTCCGACCTTGTCGGTATGCGCTTCGAGCAGCTGATGCCGTGGGTGAAGCCGTGCGAGAAGGTGGAAGTTAACAGTGCCGACTTTGTGAAGGAGTATGCGAAAGAGCATGCTGATAAGTGCTTCACAGTGGGTAACGACCAGTTCGTAGAGATGAGCGAACTGGCTTTCCGCGTCATCCCTGGCGACTATGTAACCATCGACGATGGTACTGGTATTGTACATATCGCTCCGACCTTCGGTGCTGATGACGCGAAGGTGGCTAAGGATGCTGGCATTCCCTCACTGTTCATGATCAATAAAGGTGGAGAAACACGTCCGATGGTTGACCTCCAGGGAAAGTACTATCTGGTGCCGGAACTGGCAGAGTCGTTCATCGACAAGTGTGTAAACCTCGACCTCTACAGTCGTCATGCAGGCGATTATGTGAAGAATGCGTATGCTCCTGAGTTCAATATCGATGGTAAATACGATGAGAAGGCGGCTGCCAAGGCAGAGGACCTGAACATCGTGCTCTCTTTGGAGCTGAAACAAGAAGGTAGTGCCTTCAAAATCGAGAAGCATGTGCACAACTATCCGCACTGCTGGCGTACCGATAAACCGGTGCTGTACTATCCTCTCGACTCTTGGTTCATCCGCTCAACAGCATGCAAGGAAAGAATGGTGGAACTGAATAAGACCATCAACTGGAAACCGGAAAGCACTGGAACGGGTCGTTTCGGTAACTGGCTGGAGAACTTGAACGACTGGAACTTATCGCGTTCTCGTTTCTGGGGAACACCGTTACCGATCTGGCGCAACAAAGATACCCGTGAGGAAATCTGCATCGGTTCGTTGGAAGAACTGTATAATGAGATCGAGAAGGCTGTCAAAGCAGGTGTGATGAACACCAATCCGTTGAAGGAGAAAGGTTTTGTGCCCGGCGATTACTCACAGGAGAACTACGACAAGATTGATGTGCACCGTCCATATGTGGATGATATCGTACTCGTTGGTAAGAGCGGACAGCCGCTGCACCGCGAGACCGATCTCATCGATGTGTGGTTCGATTCCGGTTCCATGCCGTATGCACAGGTACACTATCCGTTCGAGAACAAGGATGCTATCGACAAAGGCTTGGCTTATCCCGCAGATTTCATCAACGAGGGTGTTGACCAGACACGTGGTTGGTTCTTCACACTTCATGCCATCGCAACGATGATCTTCGACAGCGTGGCCTTCAAGAACGTAATTTCAACAGGACTGGTGCTTGATGCCAAAGGTATCAAGATGTCAAAGCACCTGGGTAATGTGGTGAACCCGTTTGCCGAGATTGAACGAAACGGTGCCGATGCAGTGCGTTTCTATATGCTCACCAATACACAGCCGTGGGATAACCTGAAGTACGATCCTGCCGGAGCCGATGAGATTCGTCGCAAGTTCTTCGGTACCTTATATAATACATATAGCTTCTTCGCCCTCTATGCCAATGTCGATGGGTTCAACCCCAAGGCAGCACAGGTGAATATGGAGGACAGACCCGAGATCGACCGTTGGATTCTCTCAAAGGTGAACTCGCTAATCAAGGGCGTGGATGAGGCTTTGTCCGACTTCGAACCGACCAAGGCTGGACGTTTGATCGATACGTTCGTGAACGACGACCTCAGTAACTGGTATGTTCGTCTGAACCGTAAACGTTTCTGGGGCAAAGAGATGAGTACGGATAAGCTGAGTGCTTATCAGACACTCTATTTCTGTCTGAAGACCGTTTCCAAGCTGCTCGCTCCGTTTGCTCCGTTCTATGCAGATCAGTTGTACAAGGACTTGGGCGGCGTGCACGATAGCGTACATCTTGTCTCATTCCCATCGTGCAAAGAATCAATGATCGATCTCGACCTTGAAGCTCGCATGGATATGGCTCAGAAGATTACATCCATGGTATTGGCTCTCCGTAGGAAGGTGAACATTAAGGTACGCCAGCCGCTGCAGAGCATCATGGTTCCCGCAGTGGACGAAGCACAGAAAGCGCATATCGAAGCTGTAAAGGCCTTGATTATGAGCGAGGTGAACGTTAAAGAACTGAAGTTTGTGGAGGGTAGTGGCATCCTCGTGAAGAAAGTGAAGTGTAACTTCCGTACTATGGGAAAGAAGTTCGGTAAGCTCATGAAGGGCATTGCCGCACAGATGTCTTCGCTTTCTCAGGAGGAGATCAATGCCTTGGAGAAGAATGGTTCTATCACGCTGAATGTGGAAGGACAGGAGGCTGTGGTTGAGGCTGCCGACGTGGAGATTATCAGTGAGGATATTCCCGGATGGCTCGTAGCCAACGAAGGAAACCTTACTGTGGCTCTGGAAATCGAGCTGACCGATGAACTGCGTAAGGAAGGTATGGCTCGCGAACTGATCAACCGAATCCAGAATATGCGTAAGGATGGTGGTCTGGAGATTACCGACCGTATCCATATTGTCGTCTCTCCCAATGAACAGACCGATGAGGCCATCAAAGCCTATGAAGATTATATCAAGACTCAGGTGCTTGCCGACACGATCAGCATCCAACCGAATGATGGTGCAGTAGTGGAGTTTGATGATTTCGACTTGAATATAACAGTAACAAAATCTCTTTAGATCCTAAAAACGAATAACAAGAATATGGCAGAAAAGACACGCTACAGTGACGAGGAACTCGAGGAGTTCAAAGTCATTATCAATGAGAAACTAGCCACAGCGCGTCATGACTACAATCAGATGATGCGCCAGTTGATGAATGCCGACGGCAATGACGTGGACGACACATCACCAACTTACAAAGTACTGGAAGAGGGTAGCGCCACACAAACCAAAGAGGAACTGATTATGCAGGCTTCCCGTCTGCAGAAGTTCATCCAGGGATTGGAGGCTGCGTTGGTAAGGGTGCAGAACAAGACCTACGGTATCGACCGTATGACAGGCGAGCTGATTCCGAAGGAGCGTCTGCGCGCTGTTCCGCATGCTACACTCAGCGTACAGAGTAAGATGGGGAAGAAGCACTAATGAATAATCGCGGAAACAAAGGCCTGATGGCCGTTTGTATTGTCATTGCCATATTGGTGATTGATCAGGTTATCAAGATCCTGGTCAAGACCAATATGTGTCTGCACGACAGCATCGAGATCACACCGTGGTTCTTCATCAGCTTCGTCGAGAACAGCGGCATGGCCTACGGCATGACCTTCATCAACAAGATCGTGCTGAGTCTGTTCCGTATCGTGGCCGTGTCTGTTATTGGCTACTATATCTGGTTACAGGTAAAGGAGAATGCACGACGAGGCTATATTATCTGTCTGGCTATGATTATGGCCGGTGCTGCAGGAAATATCTTCGACAGTATGTTCTACGGACTGTTCTTTACGAAGTCAACCCTCTACGAACCGTCGTATCTGGTGGCTCTTGGCGAGGGCTATGCTCCGTTCCTGCAGGGTAAGGTGGTGGACATGTTCTATTTCCCACTGATTGAAACCACGTTACCCGACTGGCTTCCAATATGGGGCGGTCAGCCGTACGTGTTCTTCAGTCCGGTATTCAACTTCGCAGATGCCTGCATCTCCGTGGGTGTTGTTCTGCTGTTGCTGCTCTACCGCAAAGAACTGAGTACGCTTACACTGAAGAAGAAACCGGTGAAAACGGATGAAGAAACAGCGGATGAAAAGGAAACCGATGAGTAGGAAACTGAATAGGATACTCCTGGTGGGCGGATTGGCGGTTCTCTGTTCTTGTAAACCGTCTATTCCTCGTGATGTCATCGATCCTGATGACATGGAAGATATCCTATATGACTACCATCTGGCGGATGCCGCAGCCAACCTTAATAATGACAGCACACGGTTCTACAATGCTCGTCTTTACCAGTTGGCTGTATTGAAGAAGCATGGTGTGACAGAAGCGCAGTTTGATTCGTCGATGGTGTATTACACCCGTCATACTGAAAAGCTGTATGCTATATATGAGCAATTGGCCAAGCGTATTGGTGGTGTACCCGAAACCGAGACCACGGATGACGGTCTTAACAGATATAGTATGGAGACGGGTGAAGCTGCTAATGTCTGGACAGGTGAACGTTGTTATGCCTTCATCCCGAAGGCTCCGTTCAATAAGCAGGCTTTCGTCATCCCTGTTGACTCATCCTACCATAAGGGTGATAGACTCATCTTGGAGTTTGATGCCCAGTTCCTGTATCAGGAAGGAGTACGCGACGGTATTGCCATTCTTTCTACAAGACTTTCTAATGATAGTGTGATTACACGTACCATGCACATGTCTTCAAACATTCATTATTCTCTTGAGGTGTTTGATGACAAGATGTTGGGAATTAAAGACATACGTGGACTCTTCTACCTTAATCGAGATCGCAATGCTACGCTTACTACTACGAAGGTTATGATTCTTAATCATATCCGGCTGATGCGTTTGCACGAGAAAGAAAAAATTCAGCAACAGCAAGAAAAGGAAGCTGCTGCAAAGCAAGACTCGGTGAAGAAAGATTCCATACGACAGGATTCCATCAGAGTTGAGGATGGGAAGAGAGAAAATATACAAATAATAAGTAAAGAATAAGGCTATAAAAAAGAAGAGTGAGGATTTCTCCTCACTCTTCTTTTTGGCTTATTATTTATTGCTTATCACTTCTTATACGATACCCTGTGCCATCATGGCCTTGGCAACCTTCATGAAGCCTGCTACGTTAGCACCCTTCACATAGTTGATGTAACCATCCTTCTCTGTACCGTACTTCACGCAGTTCTCATGAATGTCGTTCATGATACGCTTCAGGTAGTTGTCAACTTCCTCTGCTGTCCAGCTCAGACGCTCAGAGTTCTGTGACATCTCCAGACCAGATACAGATACACCACCGGCGTTAGAAGCCTTACCCGGAGAGTAGAGGATCTTGGCATCCTGGAAGATCTTGATAGCCTCAGGCAGTGAAGGCATGTTAGCACCCTCAGCCACAGCAATCACACCGTTCTTTACGAGTGCAGCAGCCTCGTCACCGTTGATCTCGTTCTGTGTAGCGCAAGGCAGAGCAATATCAGCCTTCTCATACCAAGGACGCTTGCCCTCGTAGTACTTAGCTGTAGGATACTCCTCAACATACTCCTTGATACGTCCGCGCTCTACGTTCTTCAGCTCCATGATATAGTCGAGCTTTGCACGATCGATTCCGTCCGGATCAAAGATGTAACCGTCAGAGTCAGACATGGTCATGGGGATAGCACCCAGCTGCAGACACTTCTCAGCAGCATACTGAGCCACGTTACCAGCACCAGAGATCAGCACCTTCTTACCCTTGATGTCGATGTTGCGGGTTGCAAGCATAGAAGTCAGGAAGTAAACAGTACCGTAACCGGTTGCCTCAGGACGGATCAGTGAACCACCGAAGGGGATTCCCTTACCTGTCAGCACGCCCTGGAACTGATGAGTGAGCTTCTTGTACTGTCCGAACAGATAGCCAACCTCGCGGCCACCTACACCGATATCACCAGCGGGAACGTCCTCGTCCGGACCAATCACACGGTACAGCTCGTTCATGAATGCCTGGCAGAAGCGCATCACCTCTGCATCGCTCTTACCACGGGGGGAGAAGTCGGAACCACCCTTTGCACCACCCATCGGCAGTGTTGTCAGTGAGTTCTTGAAGGTCTGCTCGAAAGCAAGGAACTTCAGAATACCGAGGTTCACACTCTTGTGATAGCGAAGACCACCTTTGTACGGACCAATGGCATTGTTGTGCTGAATACGGTAACCCATGTTTGTCTGCACGTTACCCTTGTCATCCACCCAAGTAATGCGGAACTCACAGATACGATCGGGGATGCACAGACGCTCGATCAGGTTAGCCTTCTCGAACTCAGGGTGCTTGTTATACTCTTCCTCGATTGTAGGAAGTACCTGAGAAACTGCCTGGATGTACTCCGGCTCATTGGGGAATCTCTGTTTGAGATCTTCTACAACTTTTGCTGCATTCATAATCAATTCTTTTAATTGGTTGTTATTGTTTGTAATTTTACCTTTTTACCTCTATTTTCAAAATTTGCTTGCAAAATTACATCATTTTTGCGAATTACCAAACATTTTGCAATATTTTTTTTGAAAAAGATAGAAAAAAGTCATTTTTGAGTCGATTTATACCCGTTATTTGTAGCTTTTCTCGTATTTTTATCCATATTTGACCACTTTTACCCTGTTGTTTGCGCACCCAATATACATTATTCATACAATTCTTCATGCTCGTCATTATGCAGGGATGGGTTGACGGAAGTTATATCTGAGAGGTCAAAACTTATTGAATAGCGGAGCGAATCCATTAGAAATAAGGGACAAAACAGTCGGTTTACTATCGATTGCCTATACGCAAACGATCTGACGCCTATACGCAAACGATTGAACGGCTATAGGCAAACAATCGTGTGCCTATACCCGAATTGAAACGTATCTCAAAAATCAAATAGTTGATGTCTTTCGCTTTTACCTTTTCTATTTACTTGATTCCGCGATGATTCAGGGCTGCAGCATACTTGGATGCATTAATCATATGCTCCTGATAGGTGCGGGCGAAGTTATGGGTGCCGCTGAAATCCTCCTTGGCACACATATATAAATAGTTGTGGTGGACATGATCGAGTACTGCATCAATGCCTGCAACGGTGGGGATGCGGATAGGACCAGGGGGCAGACCTATATTCTTATAGGTGTTATACGGACTGTTTACCGACAGCATGTTGTTATAAATGCGCTTTAGGGAGAAATCCTTCAGGGCGAACTTAATGGTAGGATCGGCCTGAAGAGGCATATTTACATTCAGTCGGTTGACGTACATTCCCGCCACCATGGGCTTCTCTTCATCATTGGATGTTTCCTCATCGACAATGCTGGCAAGGGTAATAACCTGTACAGGGGTAAAATGCATCTCTTCTGCCTTGTCGAGACGCTCGTCGTTCCAGAACTTCTCACTTTCCTCCTTCATGCGCTCCAGGAACTTGTCCTGAGAGATGTTCCAGTACATGTCGTAGGTGTTAGGAATGAACATGCTGATAACGGTTAGCGTGTCGTAGCCCAGTTTCCTACATTCCTCCTGATTGGTGAGGGTGCGATACAACTCCATACTGTCAAGCATCAGCTTATTGCCCAGATAGCCAGTGAGCCGGTCGAGTGTGCGTACTGACGGAATGGTGAGATTCAGGGGAGTCTGTAATCCGTTCTTGATGCGGCGGAACACCGTAAAGGCCCCGTCGCCGGGAGCTATCTCATAGCGGCCCGTGCGGATATGCTCATCATATGAGCTATGACGAATCAGGGTGGAGAAGCCTGTCATACCTGCATCGTTGGCTATGGGCTTCACCTTGGCGAACACGCTGTCGATGGTGTCGTCTTCATCGATATAGAGATAACACGTCTCTTCCTTAGCCGACAGACTGGAGAAGAAGAAATAATAGACGATACCAAGAATCACCAACAGACAGACTCCTGTACCGATGGCGTATTTACGTGAAGTAAAGTATTTCATTTCCTTTTGTTTCGTTTCTTGCCGCAAAGGTACGATTTAATGAGCAAATAAACAAATATATTTGAGTTATGTTTTGTGTTATGCTCGTTTTTCCGTATCTTCGCAGCATGAAACTGAAGTTCAGCATACAATATAAGACGGAATGGGGACAGTGTATGCATGTGCTCATCCGTTACCGTACCAATGATCTGCGTGAGCATGTCAACGACTGGGTTATGCAAACGCAGGATGGTGAATGGTGGTTTCTGGAGACGGCCTTGATGGAGTCACGACAGCGTACATTGATCTCTTTCACCTATGAGTATCAGCTGAAGGACCAGGAGGGAAAGGTGCAGCGGTTCGAATGGAACCGGGTGCCCAGGACCTATCAGGCCGATGATACGAAAAGCTTTGTGTTTCCCGACCAGTGGCGTGACGTTCCGCTACATGCTTATCTGTACAGTAAGGCAAGGAACGTGGGACGGACCGAACCTGTGGAAAGGAGTGGTCGGCACTCTTCGTTACCGCTGTTTCGCAAGACCGTGATCTTTCGCGTGCTGGCTCCGCAGCTTACCAAGGGCGAGCGGGTGGCCCTAGTGGGCAGTCATCCTGCTATCGGCAGCTGGAACCCTACACGCTATCTGCGCATGGTGTATCAAGGTGACTTTGAATGGCGACTCAGTGTGAACATGGATGGTATGCAGCTGCCGCTGGAATACAAGTATGTGGTGATCGACGAGAAGACCAACCAACTGCTGAACTGGGAGGATGGATCGAACAGGATGACGCCGCATGGGGAGGTGAACGACGGCGAGGTGATCGTACTCGACGGCGGTTCATTGCATCTCAAGGAGGAGCCCTGGAAGGTGACGGGGGTGGCAGTACCTGTCTTTGCCCTGCGTTCAAAACACTCTTATGGCGTGGGCGACTTCGGTGACCTGCAGCGGATGGTCGACTGGGTGGCAATGACGGGCATGCAGATGATTGAGCTGATGCCGGTGAACGATACAACAGGTACTTCATCACGGAATGAGAGTCATCCGTATCATATCATCTCCAACTCGGCCCTGCATCCTCATTATCTCGACCTAGAACAGCTGGGGGAACTGACGGATAAGGAGAAGATGAAAAGCTATCTGCGACAACGAAGGGAACTGAACTCGCTGACCAGCATTGATTACCCCACAATTGAGCGGGTGAAGAATGCTTATATAGATGATATCTTTGCGGAGATAGGCGAGGAGACGCTCTCGTCTGACAGCTACCTGGTATTTCACGAAGCAAACAAGTCGTGGCTGCTTCTGTATGCGGCATTCTGTCAGGAATCCTCACCTTATTATAATGATATAAGGAAGGTGTGCTTTGTGCAGTACCATCTCTACCGTCAGCTGAAAAGGGCGGTCGACTATGCCCATAGCAAGGGAGTGGCGCTGAAAGGCGACCTGCCCTTTGGCGTATCTCGCGACAGTGTGGAGATGAGAATGAACCCGCAACTGGCGCAGCCTACCTACCGCTGGGATGAGGAACATGGAATCTACGAATGGTGGCGACACTACCTGTTATGGATGGAGCAGTTCTTTGATGCGGTACAGATCAACCATATCATCGACTTCTTCCGTTCGTGGATCATCGTCGAGGATAAGGTGGTTACCAGTAAGCTTTCTGATATCCTAAGCAACACGAACATGCTGTTGTGCGTGGAGGATGAGGGAATGCAGCCCGCAGCAGTATATAAGGTGCTTGACGATCTGCGCATTCCCCGTCAGGAGGATAGTCCAATTACAATCAATATCAAGCGCTTGCACGATTGGCTCGCCATGGACCGTTCGTTACCAGAACAGGTGACGATAGAGGAACTGATGAAGGCAAAGCGTCTGAACACAAAGATAAAAACATTGATAAACCGAAGCAAACGATGAGTTACGACGTATATGTATTCGACCTGGACGGTACGTTGTTGGATACCTTGAGGGATTTGACAGCAAGCGTGAACCATGCCCTTCGCTGGGCAGAGATGCCGGAAAGAACGATTGAAGAGGTGCGATGGTTCGTGGGAAACGGCGTGAAGAAGCTTATGGAACGGGCTGTTCCTGAGGGTACCGATAATCCGCGGTTTACTGAGGTGTATCAGGAGTTTCGCGACCATTATCTTCATCATGGGTTGGATACGACGGAACCTTATCCGGGAATCATGGAGATGCTTCGTGCCCTGAAGGATGAAGGAAAGCAAATAGCGGTGGTCAGCAACAAGTTCTATAAGGCCACCGAGGAACTGTGCAGTCATTTCTTTGCCGGTCTGGTTGACGTGGCTATCGGAGAGCGGGAGGATATTCGTAAGAAACCGGCACCTGATACGGTGGAGGAGGCGTTACGCAGACTAAAGGCTGATTGCAGCCATGCCGTATATGTGGGTGACAGCGATGTAGATATACAGACCGCCATGAATAGCGGTCTGCCTTGTATCAGTGTGCTGTGGGGATTCCGTGATAAGGATTTTCTGCTGGCGCATGGTGCTACGACATTTGTCACAACACCGCACGAACTGCTTGATATCTGATTAAACCAGCGATTGCAGTCGGGCTATGTACTTACCAAGAATATCAAACTCCAGGTTTACCTTTGTGCCGACACGGATATCGCAGAAGTTGGTGTGCTCAAAGGTGTAGGGGATGATGGCCACCTGAAAGGTGTCTTCGGTGGGGTTGCAGACGGTAAGCGAAACACCATTGACCGTGACACTACCTTTGTCAACCGTGAAATATCCGCGTTTGGCCATCTCCTTATCATAGACATACTTGAATGTGAAGTAGGTACTACCCTCGGCGTCTTCAACTTGCACGCACTCGGCGGTCATATCCACATGACCTTGAACGATATGTCCGTCAAGTCGGCCGTTCATGAGCATCGACCGTTCCACATTGACTTTATCACCGATTTGAAGGAGTCCAAGGTTTGAACGCTCCAACGTTTCCTTCATGGCTGTCACCGTATAGGTGTTGTCTTCGATCTTTACGACAGTCAGACAAACCCCGTTATGCGCCACACTCTGATCGATGCCCAGTTCATCAACAAACGAACAGGTCAGTGTAAAGTCAATATTCTCTTGGTCATGCCTGATGGCCACAACCGTTGCAAATTCTTCTATGATACCGGAAAACATAACTGTTAATGATAAGGTGAGAAAAAAAGGAAGCCGTATCGATGATGTGATGAAACTCCGAGTAGAAATGATTTGAGTGCTCTCCGCCTTTGTAATCCACCGGCTTTACAGCTTAGTCGCTTTCGCGATTTATATGGCCCGCCATTAGCAAGAGAAACCTTCTCGGTTTTCGATGTTATTTGATGAGTATCCCGATCGAACCGATACGGCCCTTTTTCTATTGCAAAGATAGGAAAAATTACCATAAGTTCCAAACTTTTTTGATGAAATTCGCATGTTTTTCTTGATATTTGCCAAATCATTTGCAAGGTTTTAATCTTTTTATTACTTTTGTCCTCTCAAAAGTATGAACCATCAAAACCGATAGATATGGAGTTACCTGATTTCATGCAGTATTCGAACAGATTCTCGAAGACGGCGTTTGTAGAGAAGATATCGAGAATAGCTAAAAGGGCAGGCGCAAAACTGGTATATGCTGCGCTGATTCTGTACTATACCCTTCAGAGCGATTCGGTATCGGTAAAGGATAAAGCCATTATCATCGGTGCACTGGGCTACCTGATCAGTCCGCTGGACGTGGTGCCCGATGCCATACCTATTGTGGGTCTTGGTGACGACCTCGGCGTTCTGGTCTATGTATTACAGAAGGTGTGGGGTAATGTCAGCGATGATGTCAAGACCAAAGCCCGTGAACGTCTGAGCAAATGGTTCGACGAGGACGAGATCGATGAGATCGATGACCTGTTTGTATCAGGTGATAAGTAGCAAGTCATACTTGTCACTTGTTACCTATTACTTAAAATATACTTCCCACTTGATAGACTACTGCAGATACTACCCATGCCAAGGCGGTGGTGTAGCATGCAGCGAAAAGGGCCCACTTCCAGGAGCCTGTCTCTCCCTTGATGGCCGCAATGGTGGCGATACAGGGGAAATAGATCAGGACGAACAGCAGGTAGGCAAAGGCTATCAACGGGGTGATACCGTCGGCTTCCATCTTCTGACGGAGGTTTGCATAACGTTCACTCTTGTTATCGGCATTCTCATCAGCTACTTCTTCATCGTCGGCATAGAGCACACCCATCGTTGAGGCCACGATCTCCTTGGCGCCAACACCGGCAATCAGACTCACGTCAAGTTTCCAGTCGAAACCTTGGGGACGGAAGATAGGCTCAATGGTCTTTCCAATCCTTCCGATATAACTCTGCTCCTGTTGCTGCTGTTGTGGCAACTCCTCGTGATGGGGGAAGTATCCTAATGCCCATACGATGATACTGGCCACGAGAATAATGCCTCCCATCTTCTTCAGATATTGCTTTCCTTTCTCCCATGTATGACGGGTAATGGCTTTCACGGTGGGGAAACGATAGGGTGGGAGTTCCATCACAAACGGGGTGTCTTCACCTTTCACCACCCAACGACTGAACACACGACTCATGACGACGGCCAGCAGAATACCAATGGCATAGAGCGCAATCATAATGGCGCTTTGGTATTTCACGGCAAAGAAGGTGCCGACAATCATGATATAGATGGGTAATCGGGCGGAACAACTCATCAGCGGAAGAACGAGCATGGTAATGAGTCGGCTACGTCTGCTCTCAATGGTTCTTGTGGCCATTACCGCAGGGACATTACAACCGAACCCCATGATCAGAGGGATGAACGACTTACCGTGAATGCCCATCTTATGCATAATCTTATCCATGATGAAGGCGGCACGCGCCATATAACCGGAGTCTTCCATGAAGGAGATGAAGGTATAGAGGATCAGGATCTGCGGCAGGAAAATGATGACGGCACCAACACCTGCTATGGCGCCATCCACGATCATGGCTTTCACCGGACCGTCGGGCAAGACGTTGTTCAGCCAGTCTGACAACAAACCTACACCAGCATCAATCCAGTCCATAGGATACTGACCGATGGTGAAGGTCACCTCGAACATCAGAAAGAGGAAAAGGAAGAACAACGGGAATCCCAGCCATTTGTGGGTGATGATTGCATCAAGGGCATGGGTCATCTCATAGGTATCCTTCTTATGTCCTTCCTGATAGCCCACCTCTTCCAAGGCACCATGGATGAAGCCGTACTTCGCATTCATGATAGCCGTCTCACTGTCTTCCTTCGTCTCTTCCTTGATGATGGCTGCTGCCTTATCGCGAGTCTTCAGGATCTGCTCCTTCTGGGGCATGTCGGCAATGATACGCTCAATGTCCTTGTCCATCTCTAACAGCTTAATGGCAAGATAACGGGTGGAGAAGCGCAGACGGATATCGTGGTCGCTCTTCAAGTATTTCTGAATGGCTTCTATACCTTGTTCTATATAGGTACCATGATTGATATGCAAGTGACGAATCCTGTGCTGACGGAACTTGCCTTCATACACCTGGATAATGGTCTGGAACAATTGATCCACACCTCGTCCGCTCTTGAACACGGTAGGCACCATGGGGAATCCCAGTAGTTCTCCCAATTGGTTGGGATCTAACTGGTCGCCTCGGTCTTCCATCTCATCAAACATATTCAATGCCCCAACAATGCGCAGGTTCATGTCGATGAGCTGCGTAGTGAGGTACAAGTTGCGCTCCAGGTTACTGGAGTCGATGACGTTGATGATGATATCGGGGGTCTTCTCTACAATTTGTTTGCGTACATATAACTCCTCCGGACTGTAGGCACTCAGGGAGTAGGTGCCGGGGAGGTCGACGATGTTGAAACGATAGCCCTTAAACTCAGCTACACCTTCCTTTGCATCTACCGTCACACCACTGTAGTTTCCCACTCGTTCATGAGCACCAGAGGCAAAGTTGAACAGGGAGGTCTTTCCACAGTTGGGATTACCTACCAAGGCAATGTTGATGGTACGACGACGTTTCAGGGCAGCCGAATGTAACTGCTTCTCCATCTGCTTGTCCTCGTATTCCACCTGCAGACTCTCTTCCTGTCCTTCCTGTTCCTTCAGGAATTCCTTCTCAGAGACGACCTCTATCTGACGGGCCTCACTATGACGTAATGATAGCTCGTAACCCATGATCTTGTATTTCACGGGGTCTTGCAACGGTGCGTTCTGTAAGACTTCCACCATCTTTCCTTTGATGAATCCCATCTCGATGATGCGCTTACGGAAACCACCATGTCCGGATACTTTTACAATGACACCTTTTTCACCAGTGTTCAGTTCAGATAACTTCATCGCCTGTTCTATTTTTCTGCAAAGGTACACATTTTTTTGATGCAACTGGGTTGCAGAACAATAAAAGGAAGAGAAAATACCTAGAAATGATGATGTATGACTGTATTTCTTTCCTGAATCGTTATTTTTAGGTATGAAAAAAGGCAACCTGAATGGTTGCCTTCGTACGCCTGCAGGGGGTCGAACCCTGGACACCCTGATTAAGAGTCAGGTGCTCTACCAACTGAGCTACAAGCGCATCATTGTCGGTGCAAATGGGATGCTTCCCGAATTGCGTGTGCAAAGGTACTGCCTTTTTCTGAAACCACCAAATATTTTCTGAACTTTTTTCAAAAAAGTCTATTTATCTCTATCTTTCAGCTTTTATCTGGTAGCCCTGAAGCTTTCCATATTCTCATATCGCCTTACCATAAACCGCTGGTAGATATTGCGCAGCCAGATGTTGTGCGTGGCAATGAAGAGCAGACCGATGATCAACATAGTGGCATAAGTGGCTGTCTCGCTCATGAACGCTTGCAGGATGCATATGATAGCAACGGGTGCAAACATCGCGGCCATCTCAACACCAAAGGCAAACCAGTTGTTTTCTACATTCCCCTTACTAACCAGCTTGCTGTTCAAAGGAACGGTCTGCTTGTTCCATACCGCCATTTGCATGAGCATAAAGAATACCGGTCCGGCTGCGAATGCCATCATGGCGATGAGCATCAGCAGGGTATATTTACCCATGAACAAGGTGGGTATCATGATGAGAAGCGGCAACAGTAACAGAGCACAGTAGAAATAATACTTGGCATGTAGCAGTTGCAAGATGTTCTCCTTGTGAATCATCAGTCCGTCGATATAGTTGCCTTCGGCTCCCATGATCCTTACCAACAGCATACCGCCATTGATGATGAATACATATACCATGAAGAACTTGGAAGTGAAATTACCGTCATATATCTCTGTGTAAGAAATGATCAGACTGAGCATGACGGTGAAGATCGTACTATAGAGGAACGAGTTGCGCATGTTCTTGTTGCGCATAATACTCTTGATCTCCAGCTTCAGGTATTCGCCCATCTCACCGAAACGTTCAAACAGACGGAATTCCGTGACGGTCTTCAACTGTGTGTTCTTAGATTCGGTTGACTCGATATAAGTGACATGGTACTGCACCTCGCGGTTGATGAAGAAGAACAGTGCGAGGACAGCGAAGATGCCCAGATAGTACAGGATATTCCATGAGGCTACTCCTTCACCAATGAGCGCAAAGCTGTCGAACATCGCATCGAAGTCCTTGATGATCCATGGCAGGAACATAGCTCCATAGATAATGATTGGAGCTATCCACCACCAGATCTTCTTTGTGATGAGGGTGCGCCAGAGCATGTAGTTCTGACTGTTGATGATGATCATCAGCTGGAAGCCGACAATGAAACCCAAAGCTGCCCAGAAACCGCTACTGAAGAGGATTGACATGAAGGCGTAGGGAACAGTGATGCACAACCATATCAGGTTGTTGGGCGTAATCATACTCGAAAGTATGAAACTCTCCACGCAAACATATTTAGGGATGGGGAGTAGGATATAGGGCTTAATCAGCTGAGCGGGTGTCTGCTGCCCCAGAAACCTAAACAGGAAATCTGCCGTGAGAATGAACGGCAGTAATCCGAAGATAAACTCGCAGGCCGTGAACGTACGTGAACTGTTGGCAATCATGGCGAACATGACTGAGATAAAGATCAGATACATCACCATGAAGCCTCCCAGCAGATAGATGATGGTCTTGGCAGTTTTGTTCTGCTCATACACAGGACTGCGTTTTTCGCTCAGTTTCACATGGCGACGCAGTTCCTTGAATAGTTGAAAACGATTCATAGAAAATAATAAATGAATTAACGGAGATCGATCACCTCCGCATTAGGATAATCTTTTGAGTGGAAGGCGAAGAATGAATCACTGAGCTTCTTCGTCTGGAAATTCGAGATATTGATCACCGTCCAGCCTTTCTCTGTACGCATCTTCACCTGTGTGGGCTTATAGCTCTTGTCGATAGTCAGGTACATTTCCTTGATGGTACGCTTCTGGTTCTGTGCGGTGAGATGCACCTCGTACTTCCCGCTAACGGTCTTACTGCTCATCGTAAAGCCGTTCTTATATATATTAATAAAGGTATAGGGGTTCATGGCTTGCTGCTGTGCTTCCGTAGGAGTACTTACACTTACCTCCTCGGCCTGCTTGTTCAGTGTCCACTGTGTCTTCCCGTCGTACCACACCGTGGCTTTTTCGGTATGTGCACAGAATTTGTTACCTTTAACATAGATGGTACCTGCTGCATTGCCATACTTTCCGCTCATAGAGAACTTGGCCTGTGCGCCGTTCTTGTTACCTACCACAGCCGCAGTCTTGTCGAGAATCTGTCGTGCCTGTGTGCCTGTTTGTGCCTGAGCACTGATGGCGATAACAAACATCATCAGTATATAAACAATCTTTTTCATCTTCTATTATTATTAAATGGTTTGCCCTGATTTGACGGAAAACACCGTTACAGGGTTTATTCCTTTTTTATCTTCTTAACGCAGCGAAGAGGTTATCAAGCTGGTTTACATCAGTAATTAACACTTCACGAGGCTTACTGCCCATGGCTTCACCCACGATGCCTGCTTCCTGCAGCTGGTCCATCAAACGACCGGCGCGGTTGTAACCTATAGAGAAACGGCGCTGTATCATACTGGTGGAACCCTGTTGGGTGAGCACGATATGGCGCGCTGCTTCCTCGAACAACGGGTCAAGACTATGCACATCAACCTTGCCGTCAGGACCTACGCCACCTGCCTCATCGGTTGAGGGCTCCGGCAACTCCAAGGGCTCCAGCGGACCAGGCTGCTCTTCTACGTATCGGTTGATTCTCTCTACCTCTGGTGTATCGACAAAGGCACACTGTACACGGATGGGTTCACCACCGTTCTTGTATAGCATGTCACCTCGTCCGATCAACTGGTTAGAACCGGTCTGGTCGAGAATGGTCATGGAGTCGATGCGCTGTGCGGTACGGAAGGCAATACGACCGGGGAAGTTGGTCTTGATGGTACCCGTGATGATCTTGGTGGTAGGACGCTGGGTGGCAATCACCATGTGAATACCTACCGCACGGGCCAGCTGGGCAATACGGGCAATAGGCAGCTCGATTTCCTTACCGGCAGTCATAATCAGGTCACCATACTCATCGATAATGACCACGATATAGGGCATGAAGTCATGACCGTCGGTCGGCTTCAGCTTATGCTCCACATATTTCTTATTATACTCCTTGATGTTTCGGGCACCGGCAATCTTCAGAAGGTCGTAGCGGTGATCCATCAGCTTACAAAGAGAGTTCAAGGTTTTGATAACCTTTGTAACATCGGTGATGATAGCTTCCTCGTCCTCATTGTCGGTAGGAATCTGCGCCATGAAATGGTTCACGATGGGGGTATAGATACTAAACTCCACCTTCTTCGGATCGATAAGCACGAACTTCAGTTCGTTAGGATGCTTCTTGTAAAGCAAAGATGTGATGATGGCATTCAGTCCAACCGATTTACCCTGACCTGTAGCACCAGCCACCAGCAGATGCGGTATCTTGGCCAGGTCAACCATGAACACATCATTTGTAATGGTCTTACCCAGAGCAATAGGCAGGTCCATGGTAGTCTCGCGGAACCGCTTGGAGTTCAGGATACTCTCCATGGAGACAATCTGAGGTTTCTCGTTTGGTACCTCGATACCTATGGTTCCCTTACCAGGAATTGGTGCAATGATACGAATACCCAAGGCACGCAGACTCAAGGCGATATCATCCTCCAAATTGCGGATTCTGGAGATGCGCACACCTTCTGCTGGAGTGATCTCATAGAGTGTAATGGTAGGACCGACGGTGGCATGGATAGAACGAATCTGTACGCCGAAGCTGTTCAGTACCTCTACGATACGGTTCATGTTACGCTGCTGCTCATCCTTATCAATCGTAGGCTTGTCGCTATCATCGTATTTCTTCAGTAGGTCGAGGGTGGGGAACTTATACTTCAGCCACGGCTCACGGGGATTGATGGGCGTACTCAAATCTACTTCTGTCGTAACAACCTTGCTATTGGCTTTCTCCTCAGCATCGGCCACCTCCACATTGATGTCAATGTCATTGGTGTTCTGTCCTCCTTGCGGCTTCACCTTCTGATCCTTTTCCGGTATCTCAACGATGATGTCAGGTTCCTTTTCCGTTACTAACGGCTCTTCTACTTCCGGCTCATCATAGGTCATGACAGGTTCATATACCGGTTCGCCGCTTACTGCAGTCCCTTCCTTGCGCTGATCGTTGGTAATCACGAACTGAACCTTGCTACGGATATAGCCTATGGGGTTCAGCATCTTGCGGATAACGGTGATGGTCTCGGTTGTGAGATATGTCAGGAACAGAATAGCAACAAGTCCGAGTACTGCCGTAAGACCGGGTGAACCGATGATGTTCTCCAGGAACTGACAGCAGAACATTCCATGGTCGCCACCGGGATTGAATACCTGGTCGCCCATGATGGGAGTAAGGAACTTGGCGAAGGTGACAGAGCACCAAACCATCAGAATCACCAGGCACAAGAACCATTTCAGGAGATTGATGTTGTTATAGGCATGCATCATCCTCAGACCGATTAACGCCATGAGTACAGGGATGATAAATGCCGAAAGACCGAAGCAGCGGGAGATGAAGAAATAGGAGATGACGGCACCTATCGATCCGCAGCTGTTCTGGTATTCCTGATGGGTATTCAGCAGTTCACCTGGTCTTCTGTCCAGCAACAGACTCTGATCAGCCTGTCCTGTGGAGAAATACGAGACGAACGCAATGGTGACATATACCGCCAACAACAGCAGGACAAATCCGAAAATGAAATTGAATATATCATTCTTGAATATATTGCCAAAGCCGATAGCTTCCGAGAAATTCTTGGCAGTTTTTGCTTGCTTTTTCTTTGCCATTCTCTATATCATTGTTTAATTATCTGCAAAAGTAATTGAATTTTGCCACATTTCGCCAAAAAATCGCATTTTTTTTCTAATTTTGCACCTTGTTATCAGTTTAGGATGAAAAAAATACTTGTTAACAAGTTCGATAAGAAGGATATAAACGATCTGCCGGTGGCTCAGTTCGAAGGGAGAATCATCGTCGTACTCTCTCCTGGCGAGACGGAAAAGGCTGTGGATTATCTGCTTTCACAGGATATTCTTGGCGTGGATACCGAGACGCGTCCATCCTTCAAGAAAGGTGCACAGTATGCTGTGTCCCTATTACAGGTGGCAACGCACGACTGCTGTTTCCTTTTTCGCTTGAACTATACCGGACTTACTCCAGCGCTCATTCGACTGTTGGAGGATACGCGTGTTCCCAAGATCGGTCTTTCCTGGCACGATGATCTGCTATCCTTAGGAAAAAGAGCAGCGTTTACACCGGGGAGATTCATCGACCTACAGCAGTTGGTGGGGGAGATAGGGATTGAAGATAGGAGTCTGCAGAAGCTCTATGCTAACTTCTTCCACCAGAAAATCCTGAAACGTCAGCAACTCAGTAACTGGGAACGTGATGTGCTCGACGAGAAGCAGAAGGTGTATGCAGCCACAGATGCATGGGCATGTATCATGCTTTATGAGGAGCTGATGCGTTTGGAGAATACTCATGATTACGAATTGGAGATCATAGATAATGGAATACAAGAGAATTTACCTCAAACGGGGCAAGGAGGAGAGTCTTAAGCGCTTCCATCCCTGGGTGTTTTCGGGTGCTATTCATCATGCCGACAGCGGTATTGCCGAAGGAGAAACGGTAAGGGTGATAGGGGCTGACAACACTTTCCTTGCCGTTGGTCATTACCAAGTGGGCACCATTGCCGTCAGAATCCTGTCGTTCCGCGATGTGGAGATCGACGAGGCGTTCTGGTATGCCCGTCTCAAAGCAGCCTATGAGATGCGTCTCAGCATCGGCATTGCAGGGAATCCCTTGAATAACACCTACCGACTGGTGCATGGGGAGGGGGACAATATGCCCGGACTGGTGATTGACTGCTACGGCGATACGGCTGTGATGCAGGCACATTCGGTGGGCATACATGTCTGCAGAAAGATGATAGCTGAAATGTTGGTGAAGGTAATGGAGGGAACGATCAGGAATGTGTTCTATAAGAGTGAGACGACACTGCCCTATAAAGCGGAACTCGGACAGGAGAACGGGTTTATTATCGGTGGCTCCAACGATAATACAGCGATGGAGAACGGACTGCTGTTCCATGTGGATTGGTTGCGTGGACAGAAGACGGGCTTCTTTGTGGATCAGCGGGAGAATCGTTCATTACTGGAACGGTACGCCAAGGACAAGCGGGTATTGAACATGTTCTGTTATACCGGAGGCTTTTCTTTCTATGCCATGCGGGGTGGGGCACAACTGGTTCATTCCGTGGATAGCAGCGCCAAGGCCATTGAACTCACCAATGCCAATGTGGAACTGAACTTCCCTGGTGATGAACGGCATAAGGCATTCTGTGATGATGCGTTCAAATTCCTTGACAATTCTGATGATATCTATGACCTGATTATTCTCGATCCGCCTGCTTTTGCCAAGCACAGAGGGGCTTTGCATAATGCTTTGAAGGGTTATACCCGACTGAACGTGAAGGCGTTCCAACGCATTCGTCATGGAGGTATTCTCTTTACGTTCAGCTGTTCACAGGTAGTGACGAAGGATCAGTTCCGGCAGGCGGTGTTCACTGCTGCAGCCATGAGCGGAAGAAAGGTACGTATTCTTCACCAGCTTCATCAACCGGCCGATCACCCCATTAACATTTATCATCCAGAAGGGGAGTATCTCAAGGGATTGGTATTGTACGTGGAATAGATGAGTGGTATGAACAAACGCGTTGCAGACTTCATTAAAAAGCACCAGTTGCTCCAACAGGAAGAGCATTACCTCGTGGCTTTGTCGGGAGGTGCAGATAGCGTTTGTCTTCTTTTGATACTCAAACAATTAGGTTATTCTGTTGAAGCAGTTCATTGTAACTTCAACCTGCGTGGCGAGGAGGCCGAACGTGACGAACTGTTCTGCGTTTCTCTCTGCGAAGAGCAGCATATTCCTTTGCACCGTATTCACTTTGATACACGTGAATATGCATCGTCGCATCACGTCAGTGTGGAGATGGCGGCACGTGAGTTACGCTACCGTTATTTCGCACAGCTTTGTCAGGATCTCTCAGCTGCCGCTGTCTGTGTAGCACATCATCAAGACGACACGGTGGAAACAATTCTGATGAATCTTTTGCGAGGAACAGGTATTCACGGTCTTGCAGGTATTCAGCCAGTAAGTTACCTAAAGGCTATGTCGAATCCTTTTCCTGCTCCGCTCACTGTGGTACGTCCCTTACTTTGTCTTTCTCGTTCAGATATTGAGCAGTATTTGGAAAATATTGGACAGTTGTACATAACTGACAGTACCAATCTGCATGCTGATGAGACACTCAGGAACAAGTTGCGCTTGGAGGTAATCCCCCTTCTTCAACAGGTAACACCATCGGTCAAGGAAAATATCGCTCAGTCTGCGCGGTATATCCAGGAGGCTGCGAAGGTGTTCGATGAGGTTATGAAAGAACATGTTACCAAGGTGATGAACGGCAATCGTATCTCTATTAAGTTACTGAAGACCACACCCTCGCCGGAATATGTCTTATATACGATTCTGAAAGATTACGGTTTCTCGTCTCCACAGGTGGAGCAGATGGGTGAAAGACTGGATGCTGGGTCGGGAACGGTGTTTTGTTCTTCTACACATGAAGTGCTGATCGACCGTGACGAAATGATTATCGAACCGTTGTATAAGCCAGTGAAGCCGATGCAGATTCCAGAAACAGGAACGTATCTCTATCATGGCGCCTCCAGTGGAATGGATACAGACGAAGATTCTACCATGCGTTTCCGATTCTCGTTTGCTGAGATGAGCATAAGCGAAATCCCCCATGATAAGTGCATAGCGTGTCTGGATGCTGCTGCAGTGTCCTTTCCGCTAACGATTCGTCCTGTACAACAAGGCGACCGCTTCGTTCCTTTTGGTATGAAGGGTAGTAAACTTGTTTCCGATTATCTAACCGACCGTAAGTATTCGCTGTTCGATAAACGTCGGCAACTGGTGGTTACAGATAGCTCAAACCGCATTGTATGGTTGGTTAATGAACGACCAGATAATCGATTCTGCGTTACCCACGACACTGAAAGGGTACTGCAAATTACCGTTACTCCCTAACTGATATAATATTCCCACCATGGGAATGAAAAGTTCCCAAGGTGGGAATAAAGTGTTCCCAAGGTGGGAATAAATTGTTCCCACGCTGGGAATAAAATGTTCCCACGCTGGGAATAATTATTATTACCTAATTAAGCTTGGTTAAGGAGGTATGATTTGAAGTCGGAGAAATCCTTCGACATAGGTACGCTCTGCTTCTCTCCCTCCATGAAGGCAGCAAGACGGGCAGGTATCTCCACGTCGATTCCGAGGATATCATCCACCTTCTCCTTGAACTTCGCTGGATGAGCCGTCTCACAGAACACACCGATCTCACCCTCTTGCAGTCCGTCAACCAATGCCTGATAGCCACAAGCACCATGCGGATCGAGGATATATCCTGTTTCCTCATAGCACTGGCGCATCGTCTCCTTGATCTGCTCATCGCTGTATGTAGCACCGCTGATGAGTGAGGTGATGGCAGCATGGGTCTCTTCTGGAGTGCGTGCTCCGTTCTTTGAGTAGAGGTTGAGGATACGGGCGAAGTTAGAAGGATCGCCTACATCCATGGCATTGGCGAGTGTCTGTACCGATGCTTTGGGGTTATACTGACCGGTCTGCAAGTAGTTGTAGAACACATCATTAGCATTATTGGCCGCGATGAAGCGTTTCACGGGCAGACCCATCTCATGACCGAAGAGGGCGGAGCAGATGTTACCAAAGTTACCTGAAGGTACGCACATCACGAGTTGATCCGTCTTGCCCAATGCCTTCATTCTGGCATAAGCATTGAAATAATAGAATGCCTGCGGGAGGAAACGGGCCACATTGATACTGTTGGCTGAGGTCAACATCATATGGTTGTTCAGTTCCTCATCCATAAAGGCGTTCTTCACCAATGCCTGACAGTCGTCAAAGACGCCATCCACCTCAATGGCCGTGATGTTCTTGCCCAAGGTAGTGAACTGACATTCCTGAATAGGACTCACCTTTCCTTTGGGGTAGAGCACATATACATGTATGCCCTCAACGCCGAGGAAGCCATTAGCCACGGCAGAACCTGTGTCGCCACTGGTGGCAACGAGTACGTTGATGGTTTTAGAACTAGTATCGCTAGTACGACTAGTATCGCTAGTGCTACTAGTAAAATATCTCAGCAAGCGTGCCATGAACCGCGCACCCACATCCTTGAAGGCGAGGGTTGGTCCGTGGAACAGCTCCAAGGAATAGATACTATCCGTTACCTTCACCACTGGGCAGTCGAACGGCAGCGTATCATACACCAGTTCCTGCAGGGCGTCTAAGTCAACATCCTCTCCAAAGAAGGCACTGGCCACATTGTATGCAATGTCACGGAACGACATCTCCTGGATATGGTCGAAGAACTCCTTCGGCAACTGATGGATCTTTTCTGGCATATACAGACCGCGGTCTTCTGCCAGACCTTTTACTACCGCCTTCTGCAAATCGGCGATGGGAGCTTTCCCGTTGGTACTATAGTATTGCATAGACTTTACACTTTAAACTTTGAACATGGAACTTTATGAGATGCTCATGAGGGTTTGCATGAACTCGTTGAGTTTGAGAAGACCGTAGGAGCCGGTAACGCACGAAACCTCGTCGTACTGCTGTACGCTATCTGGCTCGATACCTCTGTGCCAGATCAAGAACGGAACGGGCTGTCCTACGTGGATACGCATTTCTACAGGAGTAAGATGATCGGGTAGAACGGCAATGCATACCGGCTCATCCCATGTGCTCACCTCTTTATATATAGGGGCGATGAGTCGCTGGTCAAGATACTCGATGGTCTTGAGCTTCAGCTCCAGGTCACCATCATGTCCTGCCTCATCACTCGCTTCCACATGAACGAACACGAAGTTGTCGGTTTTCAGTGCCTCAATGGCAGCCTGAGCCTTTCCCTCGTAGTTCGTGTCAGCCAGTCCTGTGGCTCCTTCCACCTCAACGATCTTCAGTCCTGCATAATGACCGATACCTCTTATCAAATCAACGGCAGAGATTACCGTTCCTGATTTTACCTGAGGATACTGCTGCATCAGTGTTTCCATGGAAGGACGATAGCCGCCGCTCCATGGCCAGATGCTGTTGGCCTGGCGTTCGCCACGCTTGGCACGCTCGACATTAAAGGGATGCTGTGCTAATAGCTCCTGCGATTTCAGAATGAGTTCGTTGATGAGATTGGCAGTTTCTTGCGGAGAGAGTCTTTTCGCGGAATCCGTATTCTCTGTCGCTTCCGGTTTCACCAACAGCGGGCGCCATTCTTCGTTTGGATGATCATGGGGTGGGGCACACACGATATGTTTGTTTCCTCCTTTGATCACCAGCAGATGACGATACTGAATACCTGTAATGAACTTCACCCGTTCGCAGCCCTCTCTTTCGTTGATGGGCTTGGCCAGTTTCTCGTTCAGATACTTGATCAGTACATCAGCATCTTGTGTCTCCAAGTTTCCTCCATTATGTGTGATGATCTTGCCGTCTTGCAACGTGATGATATTACAGCGAATGGCAAAGTCATCATCGGCCATCTCGTAGCCGATAGATGCAGCCTCCAAGGGTCCACGACCTTCATATACCTTGTTCAGGTCGTAGCCGAGAATGGCGGTGTTGGCTACCTCTGATCCTGGAGGGAAACCTTCGGGAACGGTAATCAACCGTCCGCACCTACCTTCCTTTGCCAGCTGATCCATCATCGGCTTATGGGCGTATTGCAAGAGTGTCTTCCCACCGAGACGCTCGACAGGAAGATCGGCCATTCCGTCACCAAGAATAATGATGTGTTTCATTGTTGATGGGCTTAATGGGCTAGATGGGCTTAATGTAGTTAATGGGTTAGATATTGGCGATGGACATGATGTTAGCAAACACACCAGCGGCCGTTACGGCGGCACCAGCACCATAACCCTGAATCAGCATCGGGTACTCCTTGTAGCGTTCAGTGGTGAGCAGTACGATGTTGTTTGAGCCCTCCAATCCGTAGAACGGATGGCCGTAGGGCACCTCCTTCAGGGCAACGCTGGTCTTGAAGGACGACGGTTTGTTCTCGTCAGCTTCCATTGTAGCCACGAAGCGCCAGCGCTTGTTCTCAGCCTCGAGCACCTTACGACGGGCTTCGAAGTCGGCATCCAGTTCAGGAAGCTTCTTCCAGAAGTCCTCAATGCTGCCCTCGAAATAGCTGTCGGGTACGAAGAGATGTTTCTCCACATCCTCCTGTTCCACCTGATAGCCGGCCTCACGTGTAAGGATCACCAGCTTACGGATTACATCCGTACCACTGAGGTCGATACGTGGGTCGGGTTCAGAGTAGCGCTCTTCCTTGGCGCGACGCACTGTTTCAGAGAAGGGCACGTCAGCTGCAATCTCGTTGAAGATGAAATTCAGCGTACCAGAGAGGATAGCCTCGATCTTCAAAATCTTATCACCCGAGTTACACAGGTCGTTGATCGTACCGATAATCGGCAGTCCGGCGCCCACATTAGTCTCATAACGGAACCATACACCACGGTCACGAGCCGTCTGGCGCAGCTTGATATAGCTGTTATAGTCGCTGGAAGCAGCAATCTTATTGGCTGCAACAACTGATATATTATGCTCTAAGAATGTCTGGTAGAGTTGGGCAATCTGTCGACTGGCGGTACAATCTACGAAGACAGAGTTGAAGATATTCATCTTCACGATCTCGTCGCGCATATGTTCCGTGTTGGCAGCAAAGCCAGCACGCAGAATCTTCTCGTAGTTGTCAAGGTCGATACCATCGCGGTCGAGCACGAAGTTATCCACATCCGAGATACCCACCACATTCAGTTTCAGGCGTCGTGACTGCATCAGGAACTGCTGCTGAGTGCGGATCTGTTCGAGCAGCATGCCGCCCACCGTACCAATACCGCAGATAAAGAGGTTCAGCACCTTGTATTCTGAAAGGAAGAACGAGTCGTGCAGCACGTTCAGTGACTTACGCAGGAAGCGCCCATCCACCACAAAAGAGATATTCGTCTCGGAAGCACCCTGAGCGCAGGCAATCACACTGATACCTGAACGTCCCAACGTACCGAACAGCTTACCCGCAATACCTGGGGTCTGTTTCATGTTCTCACCCACAATAGCAATGGTTGCCAAACCGCTTTCCACCTGCATGGGGAACATAGCACCGGTTTCAATCTCCTTGGCAAATTCCGCGTTGAGTGCTTCAGCAGCAGCCGCAGCATCTTCATCGCGCACACCAATAGAGGTGGAGTTCTCAGAAGAAGCCTGAGATACCATGAACACGGAAATACCCTTGTTGGCCAGTGTGGTGAAGATACGACGGTTCACACCAATCACACCCACCATGGAAAGTCCGGTTACGGTGATAAGTGATGTACCCTTGATGCTGGAGATACCCTTGATGGGCTTGTTGTCATCATCGATCTTCTCCTTGATCAGTGTTCCCGGATGGTTGGGGTTAAAGGTGTTCTTAACCTTGATAGGGATATTCTTGATGCAAACGGGATAGATGGTAGGCGGATAGATTACCTTTGCACCGAAGTTACAAAGCTCCATTGCCTCCACGTACGACAGCTCGTTGATGGTATAAGCCGACTTGATCACCTTGGGATCGGCAGTCATGAAACCATCCACATCCGTCCAGATCTCCAAGATCTCTGCATCCAAAGAAGCAGCGATGATGGCTGCGGTATAGTCAGAACCACCTCGTCCGAGGTTGGTGGTCTCATGACTATCCCTGTCTCTTGCAATGAAGCCTGGTACCACGTAAACCGCTTTGCTATTGGGTGTAGTGTCCACCTGACTGAATGCTTCCTTTACCAGTTTCACGGTGAGATCAGCATCGAGTGTATGCTTACCGTTCTTCTTCTCTGTGCGGATAAAGTCGCGGGCATTCATGCGCACACCGTTCTTAACTAGTGAGGCCACGATGTTTGAACTCAGACGTTCACCATAACTCACAATAGCATCCAGTGTCTTACCACTCAGGTCGTGAATCAGGAACACACCATAATAGATACTCCTCAACTGTTCGAAGAGAGCATCCACCTTATTAAATAAATCTACGCGTTTTTTGTTGTCGGTGATGATGGTGTCGATCATCTGATGATGGCGTGTGACCATCGCGTCGAAATTGTCTTTCCACCGTTCGTCACCTTGGAGGGCAATCTTGGAGGTCGCTATCAACTCGTCGGTGATGCCGTCTAATGCGCTTACTACTACTACGACAGGTTGCGTCCGAGCCTCTGCCTCTACAATTCTCTTTAAGCTCAAAATGCTTTTCACGGAACCTACGGACGTTCCGCCAAATTTCAAAACTTTCATTTCTGATTTAATAAGTTTGAGCGCCCTCTAACGGATGAGGGTTGGTTGCTCGATTTAATTCGGATGCAAAAGTAGTAAGAATATTCCGAATAGACAACAAATTCCTTAAAAAAATAATCAGTTGTCATTGAAAACGACTTTCCTACACTTTTTTCTAAGGAAAGTGAAAATCTTTGAAGATAATTTTGTACCTTTGTACTCGAATTCAGACAAAACAATTGATGCAACATATAAGGAATTTCTGTATCATCGCGCATATTGACCATGGTAAATCTACCTTGGCCGACCGCTTGTTGGAATATACCAAGACGATCCAGATTACGGAAGGACAGATGCTGGATGATATGGATTTGGAGAAAGAACGAGGCATTACCATCAAGAGTCATGCTATTCAGATGGAATATGACTATCCCGGTGGCGACAAGGGGGTGGAGAAGGGTAGGTATGTACTGAACCTGATCGACACTCCGGGGCATGTTGACTTCTCGTATGAGGTTTCGCGAAGCATTGCTGCCTGCGAAGGAGCGCTGCTTGTGGTGGATGCTACTCAGGGAGTTCAGGCGCAGACCATCTCTAACCTGTACATGGCCATAGACCATGACCTGGAGATCATCCCCGTCATCAACAAGATAGACATGCCCAGTGCTATGCCCGATGAGGTGGAGGATGAGATTGTAGAACTGATAGGGTGTGACCGTAAAGATATTATCCGCGCAAGCGGTAAGACCGGGGAAGGCGTGGAGGACGTGCTGAATGCTGTGGTGGAGCGAATCCCTTGTCCTAAGGGCGATCCAGAAGCACCATTGCAGGCACTGATCTTCGACTCCGTGTTTAACTCCTTCCGCGGCATTATTGCCTATTTCAAGATTGAGAACGGTACCATTCGCAAAGGTGACAAGGTGAAGTTCTTCAATACGGGAATGGAATATGATGCTGATGAGGTGGGTGTACTGAAGATGGACATGATTCCCCGTCAGCAGCTCAGTACAGGTGATGTGGGCTATATCATCAGCGGTATAAAGGATTCCAAAGAGGTAAAGGTGGGTGATACGATTACTCATATAGCCCGTCCTTGTCAGAAGGCCATTGAAGGTTTCCAGGAAGTGAAGCCCATGGTGTTCGCCGGTGTCTATCCCATTGACCCTACCGACTACGAGAACCTGCGTGCTTCGCTGGAGAAGCTGCAACTGAATGATGCCTCCCTGACCTTCTCACCGGAGTCTTCAGTGGCGTTAGGATTCGGTTTCCGCTGTGGATTCCTCGGACTCCTGCACATGGAGATCATCCAGGAACGTCTCGACCGCGAGTTCGATATGGATGTGATTACGACAGTGCCGAACGTGTCGTATATGGTATATGACAAGCAGGGTGGGAGCAAGGAGGTGCATAATCCTTCAGGACTGCCTGACCAGACCATGATCGACCATATCGAAGAACCGTATATCCGAGCCAGTATTATCACGGCAAGTACGTATATCGGACCGATCATGAAGCTCTGTCTTGACAAGCGTGGTGAACTGATCAACCAGGAATATGTGAGCGGTAACCGTATTGAACTGCATTTCATGCTGCCGTTGGGAGAGATCGTTATTGATTTCTATGACAAGCTGAAGAGCATCTCCAAGGGATATGCGTCGTTCGACTACCATATCGACAGCTACAGACCTTCACGACTCATCAAGCTGGATATCCTGCTCAACGGTGAACCGGTTGATGCGTTGTCAACGCTCACACATGCTGATAATGCCGTGGCGTTTGGAAGAAGGATGTGCGAGAAACTGAAGGAACTGATTCCACGACAGCAGTTCGATATTGCCATACAGGCAGCCATCGGGGCGAAGATCATTGCCCGCGAAACCGTTAAGCAGGTGCGTAAAGATGTAACGGCCAAGTGCTACGGCGGTGATGTGAGTCGTAAGCGTAAGCTGCTGGAGAAACAGAAGAAAGGAAAGAAACGTATGAAACAGATCGGTAATGTGGAGGTACCTCAGAAAGCCTTCCTTGCCGTTCTGAAACTTGACTAATTTAACTATAATCCTAAAGGAGGATAAAATGAAAGAAATGTCAAACACTACACGAGACGTGGCGCGTGAATTGGCACGCAAATACAGTACGATGACGCACGATGAACTGGACATTCTTGAGAGCGTCTTGATCCCGAGGAAATACGCCAAGGGTGAGATGGTACTGTCAGAAGGGGAAATATGTACCAGTATTATCTATATCGATAAAGGATTGCTCCGGCAGTTCTATCTGAAAAACGGTAAGGAGGTAACGGAATACCTTGCCGTTGAGGGTAGTATTATGATGTCTATCGAGAGTCTGTTCAAGGAGGTCCCCTCTGTTCAGCAGATCGAAGCCATAGAACCAACCATTGTCTATGAGCTGCCTAAGAAAAGACTGGAAGAGGTGGCGTTGCACAATGTCAACATCCAGATTCTGTATAGAAAGATTTTGGAGGAATCGCTGATTGTCTCACAGGTACATGCCGACCTCGTGCGTTTCGAGAGTGCTGAGAACCGTTACCGTAGGATGTGCAAGATCTCTCCGCAGATTGCCCTCAGGGCTCCCTTGCTGTTCATCGCCAGCTATCTGCAGATGACACCCGAAACCTTGAGTCGCGTAAGAAGTACCGTCTTACTCGACTAAGTTGAAAAGGAGAAACTATTTGTTAGGGATTACCCCTGATACAGGTAACGCTTGATACTCTTCTTCGGTGTCTTGGCAAACTCCTCTTCGTGAATGCGGATGGCAGAGAGTTTGCAATAGGTGGGAAGGGCAGCATTGAGTTCCTGTTTGTTCTGTTCCATGATTTTCACCAGATCGTCATGACTCAGACCGAGGTTCTTGGCTTCGTCGAAGTCGGGGAACACCAGTCCTATCAGCTTGTCTTCTTTCTGGATCACGATGCTCTCCACCACCATGGCCATGGAATTCAGCTTGTCCTCTATCTCCTCAGGATAGATGTTCTGTCCGTTGGCGCTGAGCAGCATATTCTTCGAGCGGCCCTTGATAAACACATTTCCTTCACTGTCCATCGTACCCAGATCGCCTGTATGGTACCAGCCCTCGCTGTCGAGCGTCTGTGCAGTGGCCTCCTCGTTCTTGTAGTAACCCAGCATCACATTCAGTCCGCGGGCCAGAATCTCACCTGGAACATTCTCCGGGTCATGACTGTCAATCTTCACTTCCATGTGAACAACAGCCTTTCCGCATGATCCGGGCACGAAGTTGTGCCAGTCCTCATAGCAGATAATCGGTGCACACTCAGTAGCTCCATAACCTACGGTATATGGGAATTCTATGCGGTGCAGGAACTGTTCCACCTCCTGGTTGAAGGCAGCACCACCGATGATCACTTCCTCGAAGTTTCCACCGAAGGCATTCACTACCTGATCGCAGATCTTCTCGCGTACCTTTTTACTAATTACCGGCATGTTGAGCAGCAAGCGCATCCTGTTGTTCTGGATCTTCGGGAACACCTTCTTCCTGATGATCTTCTCGATGATGAGAGGAACAGCAATGATAATGGCTGGTCTGATGTCGGCAAAGGCCTGCGCGATGATGGCAGGAGAGGGTACACGTGTCAGGTAGAAGATATGACAGCCGTGCAGGAATTCGAAGACGAACTCGAACGCCATGCCGTACATGTGCGCCATGGGCAGGATACTGATGGTGTTGTCACCTTTCTTAATGGCCTTACCCAGCACCTGTTCAGCGAAGTCATAATTACTCCACATGGCACGGAACGGAATCATCACACCCTTCGAGAAACCGGTCGTACCACTGGTGTAGTTGATGAGAGCCAACTCGTTAGGATCCTCGTCAAGACAGTAGTTTACATGTTCCTTTCTGAAATACTTCGGGTATTTCTTTCCGAACATCTCATTCAAGTGCTCACGGGCATAGGTAAGCTTATCGGTCCTGGAAACCACGATGCTGTAGTCGGGTATATAGATGATTCCCTCCAAATGAGGCATCTTCGTGGCATCAATGGTTGTAGCCACCACATCACCCACGAACAGCAGTTTTGCTTCACTATGATTAACGATATTGTGAACCTGATCGGCAGTAAACTCATGCAGGATAGGTACTGCCACGGCGCCGTATGTAACCGTAGCAAGGAAGGCAACGGCCCAGTTGGCACTGTTCCGTCCGCACAGGGCAATCTTGTCGCCCTTGACTACACCGCTATTCTCGAACATGATATGCAGCTTCTCAATCTTCCGAGCCACATCATGGTATTGTAAGGTTGCTCCCTTATAGTCTGTAAGCGCATCACGATCCCAGTTATCGATGATGCTTTTCTGGATAATAGCTTTAAAACTTGGTATTTGCATACGGTCCGCTTTTTAAATTCTGAGTTGTTTTAGCTGTCTTTATTGATACAGGTAGCGCTTGATGCTCTTCTTAGGAGTCTTGGCGAACTCCTCCTCTTGGATCTCAATGGCAGAGATCTTGCAATAGGCAGGCAATACGTTGTTAAGCTCCTGTCGGTTCTGTTCCATGATGGTTTTGACATCATCATCAGTGAAGTCCATGCTCTCTGCCTCATCACTGTCGGGATGCACCAATGCTACGAGTTTCTCCCCGCGCTGAACGATGATACACTCCGATACAAGAGCCATGGAGCTGAGCTTGTCTTCTATCTCTTCCGGGTAAATATTCTGTCCGTTGGCACCTAACAGCATGTTCTTGATACGACCTTTGATGAACAGATGTCCGTCGCTACTCAATACACCCTGGTCGCCTGTATGGTACCATCCATCCTCGTCGAGTACCTGTCGTGTAGCCTCCTCGTTCTTGTAGTAGCCCAACATAACGTTTGTACCACGAGTGAGGATCTCACCCAGCTCGTTCTGTTGGTCACGACTGTTGATCTTGATCTCCATATGGTCAACCGCTGTTCCGCAGGAGCCAGGGACGAAATCGTGATAGTCACTGTATGAAATCAGCGGCGCACATTCCGTAGCACCATAACCTACCGTTAGTGGGAAGTCTATATCGTACAGGAACTTCTCTACCTCCTGATTCAAGGCAGCACCGCCTACAATCACTTCATAAGCCTGTCCGCCAAATGCCTGATATACCTGCTCGCAGATACGCTGCTTCACTTTCTTGTTCACCACAGGCATATTGAGGAGCAGTCGAACGGCATTGCTCTGAATCTTGGGGAACACCCGTTTGCGCATGATCTTCTCAATGACCAACGGTACTGAGATAACCACTGCCGGCTTGACGTCGGCAAAGGCCTGCGCGATGATGGCAGGACTCGGTAGGCGGGTCAGGTAGAAAAGATGACAGCCGTTGACAAAGCCGAAGATAAACTCAATGGCCAGTCCGTACATATGCGCCATCGGCAGAATGCTGAGCATGTTACTGCCTGGCTTGATATAAATTCCTAACCGTCTCAGACAAAAGTCCAGATTTCCCCAAAGGGCACGGTAGGGAAGCATCACTCCCTTTGAAAAGCCGGTCGTACCGCTGGTGTAGTTAATCAGCGCCAGTTCTTCTGCCTCATCCTTGTGATAGTGTACATGCTCTTTTCTGAAGAACTTCGGGTACTTCTGTCCGAACATCGCGTTCAAATGCTCTCGTGCATAGGTCAGCGATTCGGTTCTGGAAACCACAAGTGAGAAATCGGGGATATACACGATTCCTTCCAGGTTAGGCATCTCCTTCTCATCAATGATTGTAGCCACCACATCACCAACGAACAAGAGCTTTGACTCGCTGTGGTTAACGATGTTATGGATCTGTTCGGCATTGAACTCATGAAGGATGGGGACTGCTACGGCACCGTACGACAGTACGGCGAGGAAAGATACGGCCCAATGGGCACAGTTACGACCGCATAGGGCGATCTTATCACCTGGTTTAACGCCACAATTCTCGAAAAGAATATGCATCTTCTCAATCTTTCTGGCCACATCTTTATATTGTAAGGTTGCCCCTTTATAGTCGGTCAGGGCATCCTGATCCCAATTCTTGATAATCGATTGCTCAATGTAAGAATTAAAGCTGGGTATTGATTCCATTGCACAATTTTCAAATTATTGTGCAAAGGTAATGCTTTATCTGCACATTTCCAAAAATTTTGTGCAATAATTTATATAAAACTATACCTTTTTGATGAAACCTCTCACTTTTGCCCCTTACTTACCAAATTTTGCGATTTTCCACCTCTCATCTATCATCTTTCATCTCTATTCGTATCTCATCGATTTAGCAGGATGGATATGCGAGATCAAGTAACTGGGTGCGATAAGTACGAAGACACTTACCAGTAAGGTGGCAATATTGATGAGCAGAATAATGGGGATGTTCACCTCCACGGGAACGGTGCTCACATAGTAAGTGGCAGGATCCAGATGAATGAGTCCTGTGTATTTCTGAAGTAGAATCAGTCCGATACCGATGATGTTACCAATCAGCAGTCCTTTCCCGATAATGAACACCGCGAACCAGAGGAAGGTGTGGCGGACGGTCTTGTTCCTTGCACCCAACGCCTTCAGCACACCGATCATGTTGGTACGTTCGAGGATGATGATGAGTAGACCGCTGATCATGGTGAATCCAGCCACGCAAACCATCAGCGTCAGGATTATCCATACGTTCAGGTCGAGCAGGTCGAGCCACGAAAAGATCTGCGGATAGTTCTGCTGGATAGTAGCCGACGAGTAGGTCTCACCATATTTGTCGGAAGAACGGTTTACGCGATGGGTGAGGATATCCGCCACGTCATCGAGCTTGCTGAAATCCTTGACGGTGAGCTCCGCTCCGCTGGTCTGATCACTCTCCCAACCATTCAGCTTCACGGCCGAATACAAGTCGGTATAGCAAATCACCTTGTCGAACATCGACAGGTTCGTCTGGTAGATACCCGTGATGGTATATTTGCGCGGACGCACCCCGTTGTTACTGAAGAAATACGCAAAGAGACGGTCGCCTGCATGCAGATGAAGCTGGTCGGCAATCATCTTCGAGACCACGATCTGCTGCTTACTGGCCTCGCTACTGAAGGCAGGGATATAGCCTTCCACCATATTATTATGTAGGAAGGTCGTGTCATACTCTTCGGCAATACCCTTAAACATCACTCCCAAGAAGTCGGAATCAGTCTTCAGGATACCCTGTTTCATGGCGTAGCGCTGAACCTTGTCAACCCCCTTGATGCTTTTCAGTACGTTCATCATACTATCGCCCATCTCGATAGGGTACTGGTCGCTTCCCTGAATGGTCAGGAAATCGCCTACGGTGATATGACTGCCGAAGCCTATAACCTTATCCCTGATGGTGTGTTTGAAGCCCAGTACTACACTGACGGAGATCAGCATCACGGCCAATCCTATTGCCACGCCAAGGGTAGCAATACGAATCACCGGGCGACTCACTTTCCGTTTGTCGCCTTGGTCGTTATAGATCTTCCGGGCAATGTATAAGGGGAAATTCATGGTCAGACGTTTTCCTCTCTCCCAGGATAAGCCTCAAGGGCCTTGCGGAGAATGAAGAGCGCACGGATCAGGTCTTCTTTCTTCAGCACATAGGCGATGCGCACCTGGTTGTAACCAGCGCCAGGAGTAGTGTAGAAACCGCTGGCAGGAGCCATCATCACGGTCTCTCCCTCATAGTTGAACGATTCCAAGCACCAGCGACAGAACTTCTCGCTGTCGTCAACCGGCAGCTTCGCCACGGTATAGAAAGCTCCCATGGGGATAGGCGAATAGACACCAGGAATACGGTTCAGTCCGTCGATCAGACATTTCCTGCGTTCCACAAACTCGTCGTACACCTCCCTGAGATACTCCTCAGGTGTGTCGAGAGAAGCCTCAGCGATGAGCTGTCCGATGAGTGGTGGGGAGAGACGAGCCTGACAGAACTTCATCACAGCCTGTCTGATCTCCTTGTTCTTCGTGATGAGTGCGCCGATGCGGATACCGCATTCACTGTAGCGTTTGGAAACAGAGTCGATGAGCACCACGTTCTGCTCAATGCCTTCCAGATGACAGGCACTGATGTACGGGGAGCCCGTATAGATATACTCCCGATACACCTCGTCGGAGAAGAGATACAAATCGTATTTCTTCACCAAGTCGCGTATCTGGTTCATCTCCCGTCTTGTGTAGAGATAACCGGTCGGGTTATTGGGATTGCAAATCAAGATGGCGCGGGTGCGGTCGTTGATCAGTTCCTCGAACTTCTCCACCTTCGGCAGGGAGAAGCCCTCCTCAATAGTGGTGGCAATGGTACGGATCTTGGCACCTGCAGAGATGGCGAACGCCATGTAGTTAGCGTATGCCGGCTCAGGTACGATAATCTCGTCCCCGGGGTTCAGACACGACATGAATGCGAAGAGCACAGCCTCTGATCCGCCGCAGGTGATGATGATATCATCCGCCGTTACATGAATATCGTACTTCGCGTAGTAGTCAACCAACTTCTCACGGTAGCTGGCATAACCCTGCGAAGGTGAATACTCCAATACCTTGCGGTCAACATTCTTGATCGCATCGAGGGCTACCTGCGGAGTAGGAAGGTCAGGCTGACCGATATTGAGATGATACACTTTGGTACCGCGTTTCTTTGCGGCGACTGCCAGTGGTGCGAGCTTCCTGATCGGACTCTCTGGCATCTCTATTCCGCGTACTGATATTTGAGGCATTTTATCTTGATGTTTCTAATTCGGTGCAAAATTACGATATTTTGTGATAATCACAAAGGAAAAGGTTGATTAATTGAAGAAATTCCACGAAACACCGAACCTGAGAATCATTCCATTCATGGGGTAGTGGGGCACGAAGAAGCGGTTACCGCCGTCGCCTGCGTTTACATGACTCATCATCAGGAAGAAGCGTGCATGCTTCAGGTGCATGTTGGCATAGACGTTCACGATGGGGTAGTTACCCAGCTCCACGTTGTTCTCGCCATTGTCCTGTACCGTAAACTGAGCAAGTATCGGACTATAGTCGGGCACGTAGTATTTGGTGAAATAACGGACGTCGGCTCCCAAATCCACTTTCAGTACCCTTGCAATCTTGAAATGCAGGTACAGGTTACTGTAGATGTTGAAGTCGGGCACGGGTAATACCTCGTTTTTACTGCATTTCTGCCAGGTCACCTGACTCTCCCAGTTAAGGGGACCGATGGTGAAGTCTTGGTTCACTTGTAGGGTAAGCAGACTGATGTTGCCTGCGTGTTGTTTCACACTCACGGTGTTCGCTGTGCGGTTCTCTCCAACCAGCGTATATTGCTGTGCGAAATAGATGTGATCTTTCAGGTCGTCTACGGCCACCCTTACACTCGTGCGTGTCTTCTGGTAGGTGAACAGTCCTTCAATACGGGTACGGATCTCCTTCGAAAGCTTCAATCCTTGCACACCATCGTTGTCCCACCACAGATGCTTGGCGTGGAAGTTCCGTTGGTAGAACGTAGGCTGCAGTTGGTAGAAATAGCCTCTTGCTGCCAGCTGCACTGTATCACCGAAAAGCTTGAAGTTCAAGTCGGCCGAGCCGTCGAATTTCAGTTGTCCTGCATCTTCCCCGCTAATCCACGTTTCCAAGGTAGCCGAGTAATGGAGCAATGTTCCTTCGGTCTTACTGATCTGTCCGCCGAAGCTCAGATTATGCTCGCGGAAGGAACGGTAGCCCGACAAACAGGTATCTGGCATGGAGAAGTTCCGCAGGTCGGAAGTGATGAACGCCTTCAATCCAGCTTTTGCCCATTTGTTAAACCCTTCGAGCAGAGAGAGAGCGAGGGTGTTCTTGATATCATAGTGGCGCATCTTGTCGAAGATACTGTCGCCCTGCAGTTCCTCGTTCTTCAGATAAGTGTTGAGGTAATAGGCTGATGGGGTAGCATATGCCTGATAGATGCGTCGGTAGTTATCCACCTTCAAGGTATGTATCAGACTGGTCACGGGTACGAACTCGTTCTTCAGCCATGAGGTGTCCTCGGCAGCTTTCTTGTTGGCAGCCAGCAGACTGTCTGCCATCTGCTTGGTCACGGCAATACGGTCGGAAGCGGCATCAGCATCACCAGCAGGCTCATCCCCTGCAATCTTCGCATCATCGGGTCGACCGGCATAGGTATTCTGCACTGCGTCCTCATCATACTGCCTGCCTTCCTTCAAGGCCTTCTTCCGCTCTTTCTCCTTGGCCTCGCGTTCAGCCTTCTCCTTCTCGGCCTCCATGGCGAACTTCTTGGCCTTGATCTCCTCCTCGGTCATGGGCACCTTCCGGTTGAAACCGATATTATAGCGGTGTGTGAGGAAGATATGCTGGTTGTCGTTACGGTTCCAGTTCTGATTCAGAACGGTGGGGATTTCATCGGTTCTGAACGACTCCCTGAAGATCTCGGGATGCGACACGTAATCATCGTTTGTGATACCGCCGTTCTCAGCTACCTTCTCATGGTTGGTAGAGAGCAGCAGGTGCGCCTGATAGCGGTCGCCTAAGTGCGACGCATACATCGTATAGTTGAAGTGGGCGGTGCTCTGGTTCTGATAGTAACCCCGTCCGTAGATATAGTCGAACTTGAATCCCAAGCCCGTCTTCTTACCAGCATTTACGGCAAACAACGCCTTCAGGTGATCCTCGCCCACGTTCTTATCGCCGCATTCGTCGTACGACACATTGGTAATAGGGGAGAGGGTGTTGGTGAAATGGAACTTGTCAACGGGCGTAATGAAGAAATCATACGGCTGGGTGAACATAAACTGTTCAGGCAGACTTCTGTCAATGAAGATCCTGTTGATGCGCGGCGCACCGAGGTTTCCTGTCGTATTGAACTCCCCGCGGCGCCCTGTGGTGAACACCGAGTTCATATACATGTGATGAAGGGTGTCGGGTGTGGTGGCAAAACGGTCGCCGAACCGTTCGTCAACGGTCCACACTCTCATCCCAATAGGAATCTCCTTGTCGTGTTTCGTCGTGTCTTTCTTGTGCGATGACTTCCAGTCATCTGCCTGCGTTATTTCGCCACGATCGTTGATCTGGTTGAAATCCTGTTGAGCCCGCATCGTAGATACGAGACATACAACAGACAATAGGGTGATGAAAACTCTCTTCATGTTATTTCAGCAGACGGAACACACATTCTACCATCTTGAAGAACATGGCCACGACAATCACTATCGTGCCAATGGTCTTGTTCTGGTAGAAGTACAACAGTACACCAACAACAGCTCCCAACATAAAGATGATGTTGAGAATCTGTCTTAGCATCAGGTATTTGTCCTGCTTCTCGTCTTCGTCGAATCGTGAACGGTAACGCATTGTTTATCAATTTATTGAAGAACGTTCTTGATAGCCTCAAACAACTCGTCTTTGCGGTCGATTGTCTTCTTGCGGAACTTGCCCTGCGCCTTGTAGAACTTGGTCTTTTTCTTGTTCAGCGCATACTCGTCGGTAATCCATTCCTCTGCCCTGTAATGACTGCCTCCGCCCTCGCGGTCTTCCTCATACAGGTAGTTGATTCGTCGCAAATCCGCTTTCACATGATTGTCCGAGCACTCCACGATCAGATTGAAGAAAAGTTTCGCACGGTCGAGCGACAGGAACTGGTTCTTGAACACCAACCATTCCTTGATGGACGCAGCAATCTTGTGCTCACTCTTGTTCACCAACGATACGCTGCTGCCCTCCAGCTGGTTCTCCTGCTTGACGAGATCGGCCAGATAGTTCAGTACGAGATCGTAGATCTGCTGCGCATTCTTACCAGGTACCGACAGGTCGAGTGTCCAGCACACCTCACCGTTCACTACAGGAACGGCACCTTCAAGGTATTTCGGATCTTCCGTCGTAACCTCCTTTTCCGTCTTTACCGCTTTTTTCTCCTGAATATCAGGACGCTCCCATTGGTTTTGTGCCATACCTGCCATCGGCAGACAGAGCATGATGGCTATCATTAGTTTCTTCATATTCGCTATTTTGAGTGCAAAATTAGTAAAATAACACCGATTTAATTACGAATAAGCATATTTTAACTTATTACATAAAATAAAAAAGGTCTCCCGCTTGGAAGACCTTTTATGAGATGCGTTTGATGTTTTACTGTCTGTTGGGAGCAGCCGGTCTGGCACCTGGTCCGCCAGGAGCGCCGCCGAAGCCACCGGGGAAGCCACCAAAGCCCTGCTGAGGAGCAGTCTCGGGCTGACCGAAGAAGGAAGCTTCTGCGTCCTTGTCGTTCAGCTTGAACACCATGAAATTCGGGTTCTTCTCTGTGCAAGGTTTCCATTCGCCACCCTTCGGTCCGTTAGGATCACTGTACTTGGCGAAGTTGGTCCATGCAGTAAGCATCTTCTCAGAGAGATCCCAGTCGCCCTTGGTCCAAGGACGCCAGCAGTGCTTCAGACTCTTGAACACGAACCAGAGGTCGGAAGAGTGGAAAGCACCACGCAGACGCTGTGTTACCTCAGGATGAGAACCATCATCGGGCAACGGACGAGCGAACTCGTAAGCCCAAGCCTTACCGCCCTTCTCAGCGCGAACCTTACAGAACTCGGCAATGTTAGGAGCCATATTACCCATATCGTTCAGGGTGTAGCCAATCATATAAGGAACGTCGGCCAACGTACCCTCGCGGGTAGCATCATCAAAGCTCTTCACGCTTACATAACCGTCGATCATCGGCATATAGCCCATGCCCATACGCATCATACCAAAGCCACCCTGCTGCTGTCCGCTGCTGTTAGCCTGTGCATAGATAGTAGGCAGTGCAAAGACGGTCTCGGTAGAAGCCTGACGCATCTTTTGCAGATCGGTCATACCTGCCCAATCGAACATCTTCTTGGCATTGTTAGCAGCATCCTCAATGGAACCACCGCCGTAACGGCCACCCATCATACCACCACCGTTGGGGTTGGGGATGCTCAGACCCTGAGCACTCATGATGACAGCCTTGTGGAACAAACCACGAGCCAGGGGAGACTCACAAAGGGTACGTACGCTACCGCCACCGGCACTCTGTCCGAAGATGGTTACGTTATTAGGATCGCCACCGAACTGTGCGATGTTCTTCTTAATCCACTTCAAAGCCTCGATCTGGTCGAGAATACCATAGTTACCAGATACATGGTTCGGATTCTCCTCTGCCAGCAAGGGGTGGGTGAGGAAGCCGAAGATACCCAGACGGTAGTTGATAGATACGAGCACTACATCCTTAGCGCCCCATTCCTGACCGTCGAACTCGGGCTCAGAACCGAAACCTTCACGATAGCCACCACCGTGAATCCACAAAGCTACAGGCAGTTTCTTGCCCACCTGTCCAGGAGCCTTTGTCCATACGTTCAGATACAGACAGTCCTCACTGAAGGCAGCCTCCTTACCGTAGCCCCACTCGGTGTAGTAACCGCCAGGGTACTGGATGGCCTGATAGCTCGGACGACCGAAGGTGTCGCAGATCTTCACACCCTTCCAGGGCACAACGGGCTGCGGAGCTTTCCAACGGTTCTCGCGAATAGGAGGAGCTGCATACGGAATGCCACGATAGACATACACGTCAGGATGATCGTCGGCGAATACGCCTTGTACCTGACCACCTTCGATGGTTAACACGGGGTTTTCTGCTGCGTTTACAGACATGGCTGCAAAGAGCAGGATCGGTAATAGTAATTTTTTCATAATAAGTTGTTGTTAAAAAAGGATTATATAATCTTTAATCTAATGTTTAATGTTTAATGTTTAATCTTTAATTTAAAGAATTGTTTTCACGGCTTCGAGCATTCCTTTTTCCAGAATGAGGTCAAGATTTTTCTTTACGAGATCAGTCAGACCTTTCACCTGATGGAGATCCTCTCCCCAGATGAATTCTGCACTAAGAACACCATCAGTAACTTTTTGTGTGTCACCCGTTTCCCACAATTCCTTCAAGAGATTCATAATCTTTGGATCATCGTTAGGAGTAATCTCTGTTCCGTCGCTTCGCTTGCCACCTTTGTAGTATATAATGATAGCTGCTAAGCCGAAAACCAGTCCGCTGGGCAGTGTTCCCTTGCGCTCCAGATAGGTCTTCACTCCGGGTAAATCGCGGGCCTGGAATTTGGGGAAAGAATTTAACATGATGCTCGTCACCTGATGATCCACATACGGGTTGTTGAATCGCTCCAGAACATCACCGGCAAAGCGACGCAGCTCATCCATTGGCAGGTTCAGTGTTTCCATCAGTTCCTCGAACTGCACCTTATGAATATACTTGCCAATCACCTCGTGGTTGCAGGCATCTCTAACGATATCTACGCCTGAGAGGAAGGCAACAGGGGAGAGCACGGTATGCGGACCGTTCAGCAAGGTAACCTTACGCTCATGATAAGGCTTCTCGCTCTCGGCGATGAGCACGTGCAGACCCGCTTTCTCGGCTGGGAACTCCTCGCGCAACGCCTCGATACTCATATTCTCAGGCTTCTCAATCACCCAGAGATGGAAGGCCTCGGCCTGTACCACCAGGTCGTCTTTGTATCCTATTTTCTGCTGAATATCAGCTATTTCCTTACGTGGGAAGCCCGGTACGATACGGTCAACCAAGGTAGCGCAAACGTAGTTATATTTGGTGAACCACTGCTTAAACGTCTCATAGTCATCGCCCAGATCCTCTTTCCACAGTTCGATATACTGGTAGATACATTCCTTCAGGTGGTGTCCGTTGAGGAAGATCAGCTCGCAGGGCATGATAATCAGACCTTTAGTGGGGTCTCCATTGAAGGTCTTGAAACGACGGTAGAGCAACTGCACCAGCTTACCAGGATAGCTGCTGGCAGGCTTGTCAGAGAGCTTGCAAGTATCATCAAAGGCGATACCGGCCTCTGTGGTGTTCGAGATTACAAAGCGAATCTCAGGCTGTTCGGCCAACGCCATGAAGGCTGCGTTCTGCGAGTAGGGGTTCAGTGCCCTGCTGATAACATCGATGCGTTCGAGGGTGTTCACGGCCTCACCGTTGATTCGTCCCTGTAGATTCACATGATACAGGCAGTCCTGCCCGTTCAGCCAATCTACCATTCCTTTCTCTATTGGCTGCACCACCACGACACTTCCGTTGAAGTTCGTCTTCGCATCCATGTTCCAGATAATCCAATCTACAAAGGCGCGAAGGAAATTTCCTTCGCCAAACTGAATGATCTTCTCAGGCATCACGCTTTTAGGCGCGGTATGTTTGTTTAATGCTTGTAATTGTTTCATGATTAATGATAACCTCTCGGTTGTTACAATATATAATCAAATTTGATTTCAGGATACAAAGATACTCATAATTCCGCAAATATCCATCACTTTGCCAATAAAAATGAGTGGAGTAGGTAAAAATAGACATTTTTCTTTTGTATTCCAAATCTTTTTCGTATCTTTGTATGCTGAAAGACATATTCGGAAAACACCGAACAATGCTTTATAAGGACTATCCGTATAGTCCCTATCCTATAAATAGGGACTTATAGTCATAGATGAGACCTATTTTGGATAGGTCTCGACATCTATGACATCTTTAGTGAATAAATCTATATATATGAATAAGACATATGAATAAAACAGACATCGTGATGGGCGCTACGAGCGCCAGGAGTTACAGTCGTCATTGGAGAGCCAAACGACTGTCATGGAACGCTATCGGTAAAATCCGATACTTGTTCGATGGGGCAGTGGAGTATATGGATCCTGTAACACTCTGCTACCCGCAGGTGAAGTTCAACGAGTTGCGCAAGGCACTCGGTTTCAAACAGGATTCTGAACTCACCTCACTAGTGGAGCAGTCGGATTGCTTTCGTATTGTTCGTGATAGAGAGACATGGCAGATGGCGGCCTTTATGACACCTTTAGTGCCCGATAGGTTCAAACCAACCGGTAGTCAGGAGATCATAGAACCTTCCATTAACCATGCTATCTTTGATTGCAAGGTCAATGCGCTTGTGACCACTAACGATCATGACAGGATAGCGGAAAACCTTTGTGCCCACAAAAACGGTATCAATATGAAGATACTTTTAGCAGGTAACGTACCCCAATTCCATGTGAAGCCCAATGATGAGGCTGTCAAGCGCATCAGCGACGGACTACAGAATTTGTTCTGCAATCCAGAACTTCAACAGTATTATTTTGGCGAATTCCTTTATCACTACCAGCACAAGTATAAAGTCGATCTGAATGAGGCAGAAAGAGTGCTGATAACGTATCTCGTGCTGCATCTGACGAAGCACATGGCTTGTCGGGTGGGTATTGAGAACTGGCCCAGCGAGGCTATTGCCAAGTGGGTGAAGAACTACTTCGGGCCGAAAAAGCTTGCATACGTGATTACAGATGCACATCATATATGGGAAAAACAACAAAACAACAATCAATATGAGCAAAATCAATTCTAAGGATGTACCTAATGGTTATCCGCTTTGTGTGGAAACAGATTGCCCTGTGGCAAACCATTGCCTGCGCCAGATGGCGATGCAGGAGCTAACGAAGAAAAATCACCTTGTTACTATCGTCAATCCACGTCGTACAACTCCATCGGAACTGTGTGAATACTATCGTTCCGATGAATTACAACAGTATGCCCGCGGCTTTACGGCCATGAAAGCTCAGATGCTTCCGGGACAATACAAGGAGTTTATGGAGAGTCTGAAGATGTATTTCGGTCGCACCAGATACTTTCAGCACAGACGTGGCGAGTGTCTTTGTTCACCTAAGGACATTGCCGTGATACGCAATCTGCTCAATAAGCTGGGACTATCCCACCTTGAATTCGATGCTTACGAGCAGCATTACAGCTGGAATGACTGAGAACATTGCGTTCTGTACTAGAGTACACACGTCACTGTACTGCAGTACATGATGTTCTGTACTGCAGTTCATATATCGCTGTACTATCCTTATCATGATATTTTTCGATGCATTTATTTGGATATATCCAAAAATATTGCGACATTTGCAGGAAATAAGAGAATGATGCATACAAGAGAAGAGAAACTGGAGGCTTTCGGTAGGTTACTGGATGTGTTGGACCAGCTGCGGGAGAAATGTCCGTGGGATAAGAAACAGACCAATGAGAGTCTGAGGCCCAATACGATAGAGGAGACCTTCGAACTGTGCGACGCCTTGATGAAGAACGATACCAAGGGGATTAGCAAGGAGTTGGGAGACGTGCTGATGCACGTGCTGTTCTATGCAAAGATCGGTTCTGAGACAGATGATTTCGATATCGCTGACGTATGTAACACGCAGGCCGACAAGCTGATCTTCCGTCATCCGCATATCTATGATCCTTCGCAGGTGGGACAGAAGGAACCGCTGCCGCTGGATGATCCGCGCTTTCAGGAGAAAGTGGAACGTCCTGATGTGAAGACCGCTGAGCAGGTGCTGCAGAACTGGGAGCAGATCAAGCTCAAGGAGAAGGACGGAAACAAGAGCGTGCTCAGTGGTGTGCCTGATGCACTACCGAGTCTGATCAAGGCTTACCGCATCCAGGATAAGGCCCGTAATGTGGGGTTCGACTGGCAGGACCGTCGGGATGTGTGGAAGAAGGTGCGCGAGGAACTGGATGAGCTGGAGGTAGAACTGAACAAAGAGGATAAGGAACGCTCCACCAATGAACTGGGCGATTTCCTCTTCTCGGTGATCAATGCGGCACGTCTGTATAAGCTGAATCCTGACAACGCCCTGGAGCGCACGAACCAGAAATTCATCCACCGTTTCAACTACGTGGAGGCCCATTCCATCAAAATGGGCAAACCCTTAACGGAAATGACGCTGGAGGAAATGGATGCACTGTGGGAGGAGGCGAAAGACGAGGAGACCTCGTCTAATTGAAAATTGAAAATTGAGAATTGAAAATTATATGAAGAAATTTATTTGTGTATTTGCAACCCTGCTGACACTGACCTGGGTGTCTTCGTGTAAGGAGCAGAAGAAACCCGAGCCAGAGGTGGAGAACGACTCAACGTTCGTGGAGATCGACTCGGTGGAAGACGTGAGCATCTACGGTCGTTGTGGTGACGGAACAGCCATGCATACGCTGGAACTGATAACCGATCAGGGTGATACGCTGTATATCGGCGTGAACGAGGACTCGGTGTCTAATGTGAAAGGCGGAATGGGCGTAGGCGACAGGATGGCAGTGACACTGGAATCGGAGGCTACCGATGATGAGCCGGCCAAGGCACGTGTGGTGGTGAACTTGACCACACTCCTGGGTAAATGGGTGAGTCTGGATAAGTCGTTCGAGATCCAGGAAGGCGGCGTGGTGGTTTCGAATATCACAGAGCCGAAACCGTTGGTAGACTGGAAGATCTGCAACGGACGACTGGTTCTCTCTTCCGACACGTTCAGCATCTATGAGCTGGGTGCAGATAGTCTGTTCTTAGAGAACGAACGGGGTATCTATGCCTATAAACGACTCAAGTAATGCAGCCGTTCAGAGTATATATCCTTGGTTGCGGGAGTGCCTTGCCAACTCCTAAACACATGGCCACATCGCAGGTGGTGGAGGTGCGCGACAAGCAGTTCATGATCGACTGCGGTGAAGGTACTCAGATACAGCTGCGGCGCTCACACATCAACTTCAACCGCTTACACGCTGTGTTCATCTCGCATCTGCATGGTGACCACTGCTTCGGACTGATTGGTATGATCAGTACCTTTGGTATGCTGGGACGAACGGCTCCCTTGCATGTCTATGCACCGGCGGCACTGGAACCGATGCTGAAGGCACAGATGGATATGTTCTGCAACGGACTGGAGTATGAGGTGGTGTTCCATGCCGTGGATACAACACTTCAGCAGGTGATCTACGAGGATAAGAGTGTGACCGTGGAGACCATTCCGCTCGAGCACCGTGTGCCTTGCTGCGGCTATCTGTTCCGTGAGAAACCCACACTGCCGCATATCCGTCGTGACATGATCGACTACCTGCAGATTCCTATCAGTCAGATCAACAACATCAAGGCTGGTGCCGGATGGGTGAAAGAGGATGGGGAAGTGGTGCCCCATGAACGACTGGTTACGCCGGCAGATCCGCCTCGTGCCTATGCCTTCTGTAGTGATACACGTTATATGCCCGAGTTATATAAGGTGGTTCAGGGGGTTGACCTGCTCTATCATGAGAGTACGTACTGTGAAGACAGGGCCGACCGTGCCGAACTCTACCATCATAGTACAGCGGCTCAGGCAGCTACTGTGGCCCTGAAAGCGAACGTGAAGAAACTCATTTTGGGACATTATTCAGCAAGATATAACGATGAACAGCAGATTGTGAACGAAGCACGGAAAGTGTTCCCGGAATCGTATCTTACAGCCGAAAATGATGTTTTTGAGCTGTGATGACTGTTAAAATCATCTATTTTCTACAATTTTCTGAAAGAAAATGGTAAAAAATGTTGCTGGATTCACAAAAACAATGTATATTTGCACAAAATATAAGCGCTTATGAATAAAAGATTACTCATGATCACCCTTGCTGCAGCTCTGGTATTCGGCGTACCAGTGAGCATCATGGCGAACACTTCCATAGAGATCATAGAGCAGGAAATCGTTCAGCCGACTGTTGTGCTGCAGGGCAACACCCTGCATGTGAACAACGCCAGCGGACAGATGCTTTATATCTATAATGTGGCTGGTGTACGCGTCATGAGCGTGAAAGTAGAAGGTGCAGAAAAAAGCTTTGAGCTGAGCTTGCCGAAAGGTTGCTACATCGTGAAGGTGGGCAAGGTGGTTCGCAAAATCTCCGTCAAATAGTATTGACCTACACTCACCGTGTACAGAAAACTCATACTATTTCTTGTCCTGGCATGTATGTTTATATCATGTCAGGAAAAACAAGAGAATCCCAATAAGGCTTTAACTTTAGACGCTTTCTCTGAGCTGAGAAAGTCGGCCTTTTGTGTGGATGCACAGACGGTGAAGAAACATTTGCGACAACTGGCAAGGGAAGACAGCGGGAAAATGGTGGCCGACCGCCAGACACGAAGTCATTACTTAAACGGCCGCCCTTTGCTCTGGATAGACAGAATGGGAATAGACCAGCGGGCTGATTCCCTGATGGCGTATCTGGAAAAGGTGGAAGAGGGCGGAATCTCTTCAGAGGTGTTCCGTCGCCGACAACTTACCATTGATATGAACAGGGCGCATAACATGGAGATGGGTGACAGCGTGGCTGATATCAACAGGGTGTATGCCCGACTGGAGTATAACCTCACCAAAGCGTTCCTGCGCTATTGCAGCGGTCAGCATTTCGGTTACCTGAATGCGGAATATGTGATGAACCACTGCGACGTAAAGGACAGCGACTCGGTGCGCGTGACATACTATCAGCTGTTCGACATCAAGGTGAAACATCCTGACGAGAACTTCTTCAGTAAGGCCATGCGGAAAATCCGGAACGACAGTGTGGCTCGTTTCCTCAAGGAGATACAGCCGAAGAATACGCTCTATCCTGCGCTGTGCAAGCGTTTGAAGGAAGGAGGACTGTCGGAGGCGCAACGACTGACAACGATCTGTAATATCGAACGTAGCAGATGGTATCTGGAGGATGCGCCTGAGCAACATAAGAAATATGTATTGGTGAATGTGCCTTCCTACCGACTGTTTGCCGTTTGTCCCGACTCTTCGATCTCGATGAGGGTGGGATGCGGCACCAGAAAGAGTAAGACACCTCTGCTCACCAGTAGGATACAGCGGATGGACCTGAACCCGAAATGGTTCGTGCCGCAGAGCATCGCCAAAGGCATTGTCTATAGTCATGGTTACCTGAAAAGGAACAACATGTACATATACGACAAGAAGGAGGGGAAACTTGATGCTACACGAGGCTCGTACAGCAGGATCATGGAAGGGAAACAGTATATCGTACAAGAGGGTGGACCGGGGAACTCACTGGGAAGAATCATCTTCAGGTTCCCTAACAACCACGCGGTATATCTGCACGACACGTCAACACCGTGGTTCTTCCAACGCTCGTTCAGAGCTGTGAGTCATGGCTGCGTACGCGTACAGGAGCCCTTCCGACTGGCGCAGTTCCTGCTGAAGGATCCCGATGAGGAGCTGCTGGAGAAGATCAGGTATTCCATGAGCGCCAATCTGACGGCGGAGCAGAATGAAGATGTCGATACCAGTTTAATGGTTGACAAGAGTTTGTTGATTCATCAGGTGAAGGTAGAGCCGGAAATACCGCTCTTCATCACATACTATACGGTTTATCCCAATCAGGATGGGGTGCTGACAGAGTATCAGGACGTATATGGATACGACCGTGCACTGAAGAAGCACTTGAAACCCTTTATCAATTAGTAATGCATGGCAAAGCAATACGATGAAAACGAGGTTATGAAGATGCTCGGCGAGCCTGAAAACCAGCGCCGGGCCTTCGGAATAATCGTACAGCAGTACACGGAGACGCTGTACTGGAAGATTCGTCGTATCGTGCTCGACCATGATGATGCGAATGATGTGCTGCAGAATACGTTCCTGAAAGCATGGAACAGCATAGGGGATTTCCAGAGTAAATCGAAAGTCTCTACATGGCTCTACCGTATCGCCATCAATGAGAGTCTGGACCACTTGCGCAAACAGCAGCACAAAATCAGTACGGATATGGATCTGTCGGTGGCCAACCGACTCATGGCTGATGACTATTTCGATGGTGATGATGCGCAGGCTCTGTTGCAGGAGGCAATCGCTGCACTGCCTGATGTTCAGCGTACAGTTTTCACGCTGCGATACTATGACGAGATGAAATACAGCGAGCTTTCCAAGCTCACAGGAACGAGCGAAGGAGCGCTGAAAGCATCTTATCATATAGCAGTGAAAAAAATTTCTGAATATGTATTAAACCATTCTACAAATACAACGTCTAATAAAAAAACTATATAGAAATGACAGAGGATATACTCAAACAGAAATTTGGTCAGCAGAACCATTTCCAAGTGCCTGAAGGGTATTTCGACAAGTTCATGACGGATATCATGCAGCAGTTGCCGGAGGAGAAAACAACGGCAATTGAAGTGAATTTGTCTGAGACTAAGATTACCAAGAGGGCTTGGATTAGGCCTATGCGGCGACTGGCCATTGCTGCAAGTTTCGCAGCGCTGTTATTCGGTGCCGCTACGTATTATACTTCGATGAGTGGAAACCAGAGCCATCAGGCATCTTCTGAAATGCAGACTGCCAAGATGGAAAAGGCAACCGACTCTAAGTCTGCTAATGCTAATAATGACGAATACTATATCGATGAAATGGCTGACTATGCCATGCTCGATAATTCGGACATCTATGCTTATCTGATAGAGAATTGATAAACGGAGTACTTGATGAGAAAGGTATTGATCTTATGGGTGACGATGATGCTCAGTTGTGCTGCCTATGCCCAACAGTGGGGACAGCAACCGGGTAGATTCGACCCGCAGCGTTTCCAGAAAGAGCTCGAGCAGTTCATCACCAAGGAGGCAGGACTGACCCCGAAAGAGGCAGCTGCTTTCTTCCCGGTATATAGGGAGATGATGAACAAGCAGCGTGCGGTGTATACGCAGGCTGCCCGCTACCGCTATATGAAACCGAAAGACAATGCGGAATGCAAGAAGGTCATCCTTCGCCGGGATGAACTCGACCTGCAAGTGAAAGAGATTCAGAAGACTTACCACGAGAAGTTCCTGAAAATCATTCCTGCCACAAAGGTCTTCGATGTGATCAATGCGGAAGATAATTTCCATAGACAGTCTCTCCGCTGGGTAGGAGGAAGAAATCCCCAACCCCCTGGAAGGAACGGACAATTCCCCGCCAGACCTAACACAAACAGTGGAAGGAAATAATCAAAGAATAAAAAGAATAACACAAGAAATTGTGTTATTTTTTTTGTTATATACAGTTTTTGTCGTACCTTTGTCACTCATGATACGGTTCACGAATTACAGCTTACGGAATATATTGTTCCTGTTTCTCATGACGGGTTCTGTTTCTACTGTTGCACAGCAGCAGAAATGGAACCAGCGTTACCAGACATATATCGACCAGTATCGCGACATGGCGATCGAGCAGATGCTGCGCAACAAGATTCCTGCCAGTATCACATTGGCGCAAGGTATCCTGGAAAGTGGTGCTGGAAACAGCGAACTGGTGAAGAAAGGGAATAACCATTTCGGTATTAAGTGTCATGGGTGGACAGGTAGGACGGTTCATAAGGATGATGATGCCAAACAGGAGTGCTTCCGTGCATATAATAACGCACAGGAGAGTTATGAGGACCATAGTAAGTTCCTGACTAAGAACAAGAGATACAGTCAGCTGTTCTCTCTCTCCATCACGGATTACAAGGGATGGGCGCACGGACTGAAGGCGTGTGGCTATGCCACGAACCCGAACTATGCACCGATGCTGATCAACCTGATTGAACTGTACAAGCTCTATGAGTACGACCGTGCCAAGAGCTACGACAAATTCATGGCGCAGAACTCTGGACATAGACAGGACGGATTCTTACATCCTATACATATATATAATAAGAACTATTTCCTTCAGGCAAGGAAAGGGGATACCTTTAAGTCAATCGGTAAGGAGATAGGCATCAGCGGTAAGAAGATTGCCAAGTATAATGAGCGTGACTACAATTCACCGCTTGTAGAGAACGAGATGATCTGGCTCAAGAAGAAACAGAAAAAGGCCGAGGCGTCCTATAAGAAACGTCCGCATCGCGTCAAGGCAGGCGAGAGCATGTATTCCATCGCCCAGTATTATGGTATCCGACTGAAGAGTCTGTATAAGATGAATAAGCTGAGTCCTGACTATGAGTTGAGGATAGGGGATGAACTTAGGGTGCGATAGTGCGCTAAATCAATAAGAAAGAAGCGAAGAAATTTGGCTTTTCGCTCGACTTTTCGTAACTTTGCACCCGTTTTACAGAATATCAATAATCATTGCAATGAATATTTCATATAAATGGCTGAAAGAGTATGTTGACTTTGACCTGACTCCGCAGGAAGTGTGCGATGCGCTGACTTCCGAGGGTCTGGAGGTTGACGCACTGGAAGAGGTGCAAAGCATTAAAGGAGGACTCAAAGGATTGTATGTAGGTAAGGTGCTTACCTGTGAGATGCACCCCAATTCTGATCATCTTCATGTAACCACTGTTGACTTAGGTAAGGGCGAGCCTTCACAGATTGTTTGTGGCGCGCCTAACGTGGCCGCAGGACAGAAGGTGATCGTGGCTGATCTGGGCTGCGTGCTCTATGATGGCGACAAGGAGTTCGTGATCAAGAAGAGTAAGCTGCGTGGTGTGGAGAGCAACGGTATGATCTGTGCCGAGGATGAAATCGGCGTGGGAACGAGTCATGCGGGTATCATCGTACTGCCCGAGGATGCTGTTGTCGGTACTCCTGCTGCTGAATACTATCACTTGGAGAGTGATTGGCTCATCGAGGTGGATATCACTGCTAACCGTGCTGACGCCCTCTCACACTGGGGTGTGGCACGTGACCTCTATGCATGGCTGAAGCAGAACGGTTATCAGACAGCCCTGCATCGTCCTGACTGCAGTAAGTTTGCTGTTGACAACGACTCACTTCCTGTTGAGGTGGTGATCGAGAATGAAGAGGCCTGCAAGCGCTATGCTTGTGTGAGCATTACCGACTGTGAAGTAAAGGAGAGTCCGGAGTGGTTGAAGAACAAGCTCACCACCATCGGTCTTCGTCCTATCAACAATATCGTGGACATCACCAACTACATCATGATGGCATACGGTCAGCCACTCCACTGCTTCGACGCAGATATGGTTACCGGTCATAAGATCGTAGTGAAGACCATGCCCGAGGGTACGAAGTTCGTGACACTCGACGGTGTGGAGCACAACTTGTCTGACAAGGATCTGGCTATCTGCAATGCTGAAGAGCCGATGTGTATCGCAGGTGTGTTTGGCGGTAAGGGTAGCGGTACGTATGAGACAACCACCAATGTGGTGCTCGAGAGTGCGTATTTCCATCCCACATGGATCCGCAAGAGTGCACGTCGTCATGGACTGAGCACAGATTCCAGCTTCCGCTTCGAACGTGGTATTGATCCCAATGGAACGATCTACGCTTTGCAACAGGCTGCCATCCTCTGTAAGGAACTGGCCAACGGTAAGGTGAGCATGCAGATCAAGGATGTGTATCCCAACCCGCTGCCTGACTTCCCCGTAGAGCTGAAATATAACTATGTACACCAGTTGGTGGGTAAGGATATTCCTGTAGAGACCATCAAGAGCATCGTGACCAGTCTGGAGATGCGTATTGAGAAAGAGGATGCGGAAGGACTGCAGCTGGTTGTTCCCGCTTACCGCGTGGATGTGCAGCGTCCTTGTGATGTGGTGGAGGATATCCTTCGCGTGTATGGATATAATAATGTGGAGATTCCCACACAGCTGAAGTCGTCTCTTGTGAACAAGGGTGATGAGGACCAGAAGCATCTGCTGGAGAACCTGATCGGTGAACAGCTGGTAGGATGCGGCTTCAATGAGATTCTGAACAATTCGCTGACCAAGGCTGCTTACTACGACGGACTGGAGAACAGCTTCAACACAGAGAACCTGGTAAGAATCATGAATCCGCTGAGCTCCGACCTGAACGTGATGCGCCTGAGCATCTTGTTCGGCGGTCTGGAGAGCATTGCACATAACGTGAACCGCAAGAGTGCGAACCTGAAGTTCTTTGAGTTCGGCAACACCTATTTCTATTCACCTGAAAAGGCTGATGCAGAGAACCCGATGAACGCCTACAAGGAGGAGACTCATCTGGGCTTGTGGGTAACTGGTAAGCGTGTGGAAGGTTCATGGGCTCATCCCGATGAGCAGAGCTCGTTCTTCGAGCTGAAGGCATATGTGCTGAATATCCTGCGTCGTATCGGATTGCCCATCGGTGCTGTTGTCTTCAAGGAGAGCAAGGGTGATATCCTGTCAAAGGGTATGGTCATCGAGAACCGTGGCGGAAAGCTGCTGGGTGAACTGGGCATCGTATCCAAGAAGGTGGCAAAGCGCTGTGATGTGGATGCCGAGGTGTATTTTGCCGACTTGAACTGGACTGCCCTGACAAAGGCTGTTCGTAAGAATAGTGTGTCTTACACGGAGATCAGTAAGTATCCTGCCGTGAGTCGCGACCTGGCGTTGCTGATTGATAAGGATGTGGAGTTCTCTCGCATTGAGCAGATTGCCTACCAGACGGAGAGGAAACTGCTGAAGAAAGTGGAGCTGTTCGATGTCTATGAGGGTAAGAACCTTCCTGCCGGTAAGAAGAGCTACGCTGTGAACTTCATCCTTCAGGACGAGGAGAAGACGATGGGTGACAAGCAGATCGATGCGATCATGCAGAAACTCATCACCAATATCAAGAAACAGCTCAACGCAGAGCTAAGATAATTTTCAATTATTAAAATATGGGAAGAGCATTTGAATATCGCAAAGCAGCGAAATTAAAGAGATGGGGCCACATGGCCAAGACTTTCACAAAGATTGGAAAGCAGATTGCTATAGCAGTAAAGGCTGGCGGTCCTGATCCTGACATGAACCCGACTCTTCGTGCTATCATCGCGAATGCCAAGCGCGAGAACATGCCGAAGGACAATATCGAGCGTGCCATCAAGAATGCGATGGGTAAGGACCAAAGCGATTACAAGGAAGTAACGTATGAGGGATACGGTCCTCATGGAATCGCTATCTTCGTGGAGACACTGACCGACAACACTACTCGTACGGTGGGTGATGTTCGTTCAGTATTCAACAAGTTCAACGGTAACCTGGGTACTCAGGGCAGTCTGGCATTCCTCTTCGACCACAAGGCAGTGTTCACCTTCAAGAAGAAGGATGATCTGGATATGGACGAGCTGATTCTCGACCTGATTGACTATGGTGTGGAGGATGAGTTTGACGAGGATGAGGAAGAGAACAGCATCACTATCTACGGCGACCCGCAGAGCTTCAGCGCTATCCAGAAACATCTGGAGGAGAACGGTTTCGAGGTGACAGGTGCAGAGTTCACCCGCATCCCCAACGACTTGAAGGATGTGACTGCCGAGCAGCGTGAGACCATTGATAAGATGGTGGAGCGCCTGGAGGACTTCGATGATGTGCAGACGGTTTACACGAACATGAAGCCGGAGGAGGTTTAATGAAGCACATCGTCTATCAAACCTCTGGTACCTGCTCCCAACAGATCGACCTCGACATCGATGACGAGAACCGCGTGAGGAATGTGCAGTTCCTGGGGGGCTGCAACGGAAACCTGCAGGGAGTATCTCGCCTTGTTGAAGGAATGAAGGTGGAAGAGGTGAAGGAGCGTCTTGGAGGTATTCGCTGCGGATATAAGAATACAAGCTGTCCTGACCAGCTGGTAAGAGCCTTGGAACAGGCAGAATAAACTATAAGGACATGGGACTGGCCCGTGTCCTTTTTCTTTGTTATGGTAAAAACGATTGTCAGATTTCTGAAAAACTGGACGTTACCTGTCTCCATGGGACTGGGAACGTTGTTGTATTTCCTCTTTGCCTTTACCCCGGAACTGGAGGAGGCGAGCAGGTTCTTTGAGCCTATCTTCGATGAGATCCTGCCGCTGTTCATGTTCCTGATTCTGTTCGTGACGTTCTGTAAGGTGGATTTCCATCAGATGCGTCTGGAACCATGGCATTTCTGGATCTCGCTGTTTCAGATACTCTTCGTGCTGATCATCGTCGGCATCATCTTGTTTGCGACAGATCCCAATGATATTCATACGAAGATCATGTGGGAGGGAATCCTATGCTGCGTCATCGCTCCTTGTGCAGCAGCTGCCGCCGTTGTCACGACAAAGCTGGGAGGGAACCTGAATTCCATGACTACCTTCACCTTCCTGTCGAACTTCGTTACGGCACTGATGATTCCCATTGTGTTTCCCTTGGTGGAGAAGAGCGCACATATCTCGTTCCTCACTGCCTTCTGGATCATTCTCCAAAGGGTGGCGCTCATCCTGGTGGTACCTCTCCTCATGGGTTGGTTCGTCAAACACCACATGCACCGACTCCATCGGCGCATCATCAGTATTCCTGATCTGGGCTTCTATTTCTGGGGAATCTCCTTGGCTATCGTGACAGGTACGACCGTGAAGAACATCGTGAACAGTCATTCGCCTGTCATCTTACTGTTGCTGATTGCCGCAGTATCTCTCTTGCTCTGTTTCGTACAGTTCATGGTGGGCAAATATGTTGGGCGTTTCTTTCATTCAACCATCGAGGCTGGTCAGGCGCTGGGCCAGAAGAATACGGCTTTTGCCATCTGGATTGCCTATACCTATTTGAACCCTGTTGCTTCGGTAGGACCGGGTTGTTATATTCTTTGGCAGAATATAGTGAACAGTTGGGAACTGTGGCAGAATAGAAGAAAAAATGGAAAATAAAATCCATTATATTTTTGCATTTCGCTCGACTTTTCGTACCTTTGGCTTCGCCGAAGGTACTTTCACTCGACAGAAAAGAAAAACTCACTTTTTCTTTGTACTGTCCTCGTTTATTCGTACCTTTGCACTCTCAAAAGATTAATATACACATATGGGTGGTTTTTTCGGGACAATATCGGTGAAGGATTGCGTAAACGATTTGTTTTACGGAACCGATTACAATTCGCATTTAGGAACAAAACGTGCTGGTCTTGTAACCTTCGACCAGGATAAAGGCTTTTCGCGCTCCATTCACAGTCTGGAGAGGGATTACTTCCGTTCACGTTTTGAGAAGGAACTGGACGACTTTACCGGAAATAGCGGTATCGGTGTCATCAGTGATACGGATCCCCAACCCATATTAATCAATTCACATCTCGGTAGATATGCTGTGGTTACCGTTGCGAAGGTGAACAACCTTCGTGAGATTGCCCAGGAACTGATGGAAAAGCGCATGCATCTCAGTGAGATGAGTGCCAACACGATTAACCAGACGGAGCTCATCGCCTTACTTATCAATATGGGCGATACGTTCGAAGATGGTATCAACCTGGTTTATCAGAAGGTGAAAGGTTCCTGTTCCATGCTGATCCTCACCGATGATGGTATCATCGCTGCCCGTGATGCGTTAGGAAGAACACCTATCGTGATTGGCAAGAAGGAGGATGGTTATGCGGTGACAACCGAAACCACCAGTCTGCCAAACCTTGACTATACACCCGTTCGCGACCTTGGTCCTGGAGAGATTATCCGGTTACGGGCTGATGGGGTAGAGGTCCTTCAGCAGCCGTTCAAACGCGAACAGATTTGTTCGTTCCTCTGGGTGTACTATGGTTTCCCTGCCAGTGATTATGAGGGAATCAATACTGAGGATTTCCGCGAGAAGGTAGGAAAGGTGATGGGAGAGGAAGACAACACCGAGGCCGATTGTGTCTGCGGTATTCCTGACAGCGGTGTAGGAACAGCCTTAGGATATGCGGTGGGTCATAAGATCCCGTATAAGAGAGCCGTCCTGAAATATACGCCTACCTGGCCACGTAGCTTTACTCCCGGAAACCAGAGTCGCAGAAACCTTGTGGCGAAGATGAAACTGATTCCCAACAGGGAGCTGATGCAGGGACAGCGTGTGGTCTTCTGCGACGACTCCATTGTTCGCGGTACGCAGCTGCGTGATAATGTCAAGATGTTTTTTGAGTATGGCGCCAAGGAAGTACATGCCCGTATCTCTTGTCCACCGTTGGTCTATGGCTGTCCTTTCATCGGGTTCACAGCCTCCAAGAGCGACTTGGAACTGATTACCCGTCGTATCATTCAGGACTTTGAAGGCGATGCGAACAAGAACCTTGATAAATACGCACAGACCGACAGTCCGGAGTACCAGAAGATGGTTGAGGAAATCGGTCGCAGGTTGGGTCTTACCAGTGTGAAATTCAACAAGATAGAAAATCTGATTGATGCAATAGGTTTACCCAAGTGTAAGGTATGCACCCATTGCTTCGACGGTTCCAGCTATTTCTTCCAGGATCAGAAAGCAGAGGAGTGAAACGATAGGGGGATGCTGATGGTGAACTCAGTAAGGTCGGCCTTAGTGAGATGCGCCTTTACCTGTCCGCCAATCTTGATCTTTGTTCCGGGAATGTTGTAGAAAAGTCCGATTCTTTCATAATAGGGTTTCTCCAGTTCCTTGGCCCATTCACCCATGTTCCGATACACATAATAACCTAAGCTCATGGCTAATGAGAATCGGTGGTAGAAAGCCTCATGCCGGATGCCTATGCCTACCGACCACGGACTGAGTTTGCCTTCGTTTCCGATATAGCTATTATATTTCTCCAACTGTTTATGGTAATTGCCATAACAGATATCTGTACCAATGCCTGAAGCCCATCTGCGGGCATAGCGATACATCAGACCAGTCTGCAACGAATAGGTGATATAGTTCTTGAAGTCGGCCTTGCGGTAGCCTTCCTCTTCCGGTCTTATCTCAAATTGCGTGTAGAGCCATTCTTCCAATAGGGTTCTCGTACCTACGGAGAGGTCGAACTGCAGGTACAGCGGTGAGCCGTATTCCTTAGATGACTTGTTGTTATGACTTAATGCCTGAGCCGTATGATACTTTTCTGCTCTGTTGTCATCATCCCATAACACGAAGGCACCGATATAAGGAGAAAGGAAATTAGCCCCTTTGTTCGGACGGTTCATGGCGCCGTTGCTGTGATGATAGAACTGAACGCCGCCAGAGAGTCCCCAGTTTTTTCCCACACGATAACTCGCATTCGCTCCCATTCCGAAGAAGATGTTCCAGCGGGCACCGATCATCTCATTGTCAATACCGTTCTCCACATTGTATTTCCGATGACTGTAGCCTACACCGAAATCCAGATTATACCCCACCTGCCACCGGTTGTTCTGCCATACAGGACGGTTGAACTGACCATACAAGGTGATGATGTTTCCCATCTTCGAGTCGTAGTCAACTTCTTCGATGTAACGCCACGAGTCACTGAGGGGCTTGTGCATGGTGACGCCGTGGTTCATCTGCCACCGAACACCTACTGAAAGAGCGGGGTATCCGTAGTCTTTGGCGAACGCATCACTGTCCTGCGGGAGTTTCCGGAAGCTCACCTTGGCGTCGAAGGCCATATTGTTCCTGTCCTTTAACCATTCCGACTGCCATTTGTCAGCCACGAGGGCACGTCCGGGCATGGCGCTTACCTCCAACTTCCAGTGGTGCAGCGTGTCCAGCTCTTCCGCTTCTGTCAGCAAAGGAAGCAACGACAACAAGATCCCTATAAACCTTTTCACAATCTGTTCTAGCGATACGTACTATTTCTTCTTGAAAACTACCTTCGAGGGAATCTTGTGCCACTTCTGACCCACGGGGAACTTCAAGGTACTTCCTGACAGGTGCTTATAAGTATAGGAACCATCTTTCTCATGTGTCAGCGTGGCAGAAACATCCTCACTTCCGTAGTTGTTGATCATCTCGATATGTGCCGTATGTCCCTTCACCTCAGAGGTGACGATGGTCCACACATGTTCAGTACCAGTACAGCCCATGTATCCATCTACTTTTCCGAAGATGTCCTGCTGCGGAACGGTCACGTTCTTATCCACAAGGTTCATGACTATATAGACCTTGAGTTCATCGTTATAGATTTTACCGATAAAGGTTGAATCCGGTCTGTCTTGCGCATAACTGCCTAATGTAACCAGCATCAACAAAACCAGTAAGAGTATGCATTTCTTATTCATCTTGTCAAGATTTATAAATCCGGTTGCAAAGATAACTAACATTAATCAAGAAATCAAGGATTTACGGGAAAAAGTGATGTTTATAGTTGGTAATAAGGGATTTTTATGTTATCTTTGCAGGCGTTATATTTGTACAGAATGACTAAAGGAGTATTAGCTCCCGACTACGTATTTGAATCAAGTTGGGAAGTATGCAATAAGGTAGGCGGTATTTATACGGTTCTTTCAACAAGAGCTAAGACGCTTCAGGAGATGATGAACGACAGGATTATCTTCATTGGTCCCGATTGCTGGGGGGAGAAGAACTGTCCTTATTTCACCGAGGATGCAGACTTGTATCCGGATTGGAAAGCTGAAGCTGCTCAACAAGGACTGAAAGTGAAGGTAGGCCGCTGGAACATACCTGGCAATCCTATTGCCATTCTCGTAGATTTCACTCCGTTTTTTGCTCAGAAAGACCAGATCTATACCTGGTTGTGGGAAAACTACCAGGTGGATTCCCTCCATGCCTATGGCGATTACGACGAGGCATCTATGTTCTCCTATGCTGCCGCTTTGGTGGTGGAGAGCTTTTATAAGCAGTATCTGGATGCTTCGAAGAAGGTGGTCTATCATGGCAATGAATGGATGACGGGCTTAGGCGTTCTGTACATCAACAAGCATCTTCCTGAGGTAGGAACCGTGTTCACCACCCATGCTACCAGCATCGGCAGGAGTATTGCAGGAAACAACAAACCGCTGTACGACTACCTTTTTGCGTATAATGGCGACCAGATGTCATGGGAGTTGAACATGCAGAGCAAACACTCCATTGAGAAGCAGACTGCCCATTACGTGGATTGCTTCACCACGGTTAGTGATATCACGGCCAATGAGTGCAAGGAATTGCTCGACCGTCCTGTGGATTTTGTCCTGCCCAACGGATTCGACAACAGCTTCGTTCCTAAGGGAGCTGCGTTCACCCAGAAGCGCAAGGCCGCAAGGAAGCGACTGCTGGATGTGACTAATGCCTTGTTAGGTACGCAGTTGGATGATGATACCTTGATAGTTTCTACCAGTGGACGTTATGAGTTCCGCAACAAGGGTGTGGATGTGTATATAGAAGCCATGAACCGTTTGTTGCGTGACAAGGAGCTGAAGAAGCAGGTGGTAGCCTTCATCGAGGTGCCCGGTTGGGTAGGGGAGCCTCGACAGGATCTGGTGGAACGTCTTAACAGCGGGAAATCGTACGACACACCGCTGCCCGTACCTGAGATTACCCATTGGCTGCATAACATGACGCATGATAATGTGCTGGGTATGCTGAAGTTCCTCGATATGCACAACCTGCCTGAAGATAAGGTGAAGCTGATCTTCCTGCCCTGTTATTTAACAGGCGATGATGGCGTACTGAACCTGTCGTATTATGATCTGGTATTGGGTAACGACCTGTGCATCTATCCTTCGTACTATGAGCCGTGGGGATATACGCCGCTGGAGGCCATCGCCTTCAAGGTTCCTTGTATCACCACCGATCTCGCAGGTTTCGGTCTGTGGGCTAACAGCGTAAAAGGCGGATACAGCGAACTGGAAGATGGTGTGAAGGTGATCCATCGCACGGACTACAACTACTCTGAGGTGGCCGACGAGATCAAGGATACTGTGGCACTCTATTCGTCGATGAGCAAGAAAGAGGTGGAGAAGGCGCGCAGCAATGCCGCCAAACTGTCTAAGTTAGCCCTGTGGAGTCATTTCATCGTGTATTACCAGCAGGCATACGATTTCGCTTTGCGAAAGGCTGCAGACAGGAAGCAGAAATAATGAATCTTATATAATAATATAATAGGTGTAGAATCAAAAAAGCAATAAGAAAGAGAATATGAAAATTAAAGCAGATTATTCCAATACTCCTCTATGGAAGGAGTTTGCCGTGAAGTCGAGTCTTCCCGAAGAGCTGAAGTGTCTTGACGAACTGGCACATAACATGTGGTGGGCATGGAACTACGAGGCACGTGAATTGTGGCGTAGTCTTGATGAGGACCTGTACGAAGAGGTGAACCATAATCCTGTTCTCCTGCTCGAGCGTCTGAGCTATCACCGCAAGGAAGAGATTGTCAAGGACAAGAAGATCATGAAGAATGTGAAGAGCGTATGCAAGCTCTTCAAGGACTATATGAATGTGAAGCCCGACAGCAAGCGTCCGTCGGTGGCCTACTTCTGTATGGAGTATGGTATCAACCAGGTACTGAAGATCTATTCAGGCGGTCTGGGTATGCTGGCAGGCGACTACCTGAAGGAGGCTTCCGACAGTAATGTGGATATGTGTGCTGTTGGTTTCCTCTATCGCTATGGCTATTTCACACAGAGTCTGAGCATGGACGGTCAGCAGATTGCTAACTACGAGGCGCAGAACTTCAACTCACTGCCCATCGAGCGTCAGCTGGATGCCGACGGTAACCCGATGGTGGTGGATGTTCCCTATATGAACTACCAGGTTCATGCTTATGTATGGCGTGTCAACGTAGGTCGTATCTCTCTGTATCTGCTGGATACCGATAACGACATGAACTCCGAGTTCGACAAGTCGATTACACACGCACTCTATGGTGGCGACTGGGAGAACCGTCTGAAGCAGGAGATTCTCTTGGGAATTGGCGGTATGCTCACACTGAAAAAGCTGGGTATCAAGAAAGATATCTACCACTGTAACGAGGGTCATGCTGCCCTTTGTAACCTGCAGCGTCTGTGCGACTATATCCAGGATGGTCTGACATTCAACCAGGCCATTGAGCTGGTACGTGCAAGTGGTCTTTACACTTGTCATACCCCTGTTCCTGCCGGACACGACTACTTCGACGAGAGTCTGTTTGGTAAGTACATGAGCGGCTATCCCGCCTTGTTGGGAATCACATGGGATGAGTTCATCGGTATGGGACGTACCAACCCCGGCGATCACTCTGAGAAATTCTCCATGTCAACCTTCGCCATCAACACCTGTCAGGAGGTGAACGGTGTGAGTAAGCTGCACGGATGGGTGAGTCAGAAGATGTTCGCTCCCATCTGGAAGGGCTATTTCCCCGAGGAGAACCATGTAGGCTACGTCACCAATGGTGTGCACTTCCCTTCATGGGCTGCATCTGAGTGGCGTCACCTGTACGCTAAGTACTTCGACAAGAACCACATGAACGACCAGAGTAATGAGCAGATCTGGCATGCTATCTATAACGTGGACGATGAGGAGATCTGGGCCACCCGTATGGCACTGAAGAACAAGCTCACCGATTATATCCGGACGAAGTTCCGTGAGAACTGGCTGAAGAATCAGGGCGATCCTTCACGTGTGCTCTCCTTGTTGGAGAAGATAAACCCCAATGCCTTGATGATCGGCTTCTGCCGTCGCTTCGCTACCTATAAGCGTGCTCACCTGCTGTTCACCGATCTTGACCGTCTGTCAAAGATCGTCAACAATCCCGAACATCCTGTACAGTTCCTCTTCGCCGGAAAGGCTCATCCTGCCGATGGTGCCGGTCAGGGCTTGATCAAGAGAATCTACGAGATCAGTCAGCGTCCCGAGTTCCTCGGTAAGATCATCTTCCTCGAGGACTACGACTTCCGCTTGGCTCGTCGTCTGGTTTCTGGCGTGGATATCTGGATGAATACTCCGACTCGTCCGCTGGAGGCTTCAGGTACATCTGGCGAGAAGGCCGAGATGAACGGTGTTGTCAATCTCTCCGTACTCGACGGCTGGTGGCTTGAGGGCTATCGTGAGGGTGCCGGATGGGCTCTGACCGAGAAGCGTACCTATCAGAACCAGGAGTATCAGGACCGTCTCGATGCTGCCACCATCTATGGATTGCTCGAGAACGATATTGTTCCGCTCTACTATGCCAAGAACGAGAAGGGGTATAGCGAGGGCTGGATCAATGTCATCAAGAACTCCATCGCCATGATCGCTCCGCACTATACCATGAAGCGTCAGCTGGATGATTACTATGACAAGTTCTATTTCAAGGAGGCTAAGCGCTTTGCTGAACTCTCTGCCGATGACAACCGTCTGGCTAAGGAGATTGCTCAGTGGAAAGAGACCGTTGCTGAACGTTGGGATGCCATCAACGTAGTGAGCAAGGAGAGCAATATTCCTGTTGAGGGTCCTGTCAGTGGCCTTCCTTATACACTCCGTTTCGTTATCGACGAGCAGGGCTTGAACGATGCCATCGGACTGGAACTGGTAACGGTGAAGACCAACAAGGATGGGGAGGATTCCATCGGAGCCATCCGTCCTTTCAAAGTGGTGAAGGTGGAAGGTAATCTCTATACCTTCGAGTGCGACCTGCAGACCGCTCATGCCGGTTCTTATAAGGCCGCCGTACGTATGTTCCCGAAGAACGACAAGCTTCCACACCGTCAGGATTTCGCCTACGTGAAGTGGTTGGAGTACTAAAATAATACATTCATTTGTATCAATTAGTTTCCGTCTTGTTTCTTTAGAATAAGAATTGCCGGCATATTCTATGTCGGCAATCTTTTTTTTTGTATCTTTGCGAATGAAAACTTCCGAACATTTTAAACAAACCATATCAACTATTATTGATTAATTAAGTATGAAAAAAGACATTCTGAAAACTACCGCTTGCGCCATGATGCTTTTCATGGGCGCAACAAGTTGTTGGGCGCAGAGTGCGGCAAAAGGATTGAAAGACGTCTATAAGGACTATTTCATGATTGGTGTTGCCGTTAATCAGCGCAATGTTACTAACCCCGAGCAGATCGCTTTGATCAAGAAGGAGTTCAACAGCATTACAGCTGAGAACGACATGAAACCGGAACCCACAGAACCACGTGAGGGTGAGTTCAACTGGGAGAACGCCGACCGCATCGCTGATTTCGCTCGTGCTAACGGTATCAAGCTGCGTGGTCACACACTGATGTGGCACTCTCAGATCGGTCGTTGGATGACTGCCGAGGGTACAACCAAGGAGCAGTTCTATGCTCGTATGAAGAACCATATCCAGGCTATCGTTACTCGTTACAAGGATGTGGTGTACTGCTGGGACGTGGTGAACGAGGCTATGAGCGACGATCCTAACGCTACCGATCCTTATCGCCAGAGTGCTATGTACCGTCTTTGCGGTGATGAGTTCATCGAGAAGGCTTTCCAGTATGCTCACGAGGCTGACCCCAAGGCGCTGTTGTTCTACAACGACTATAGCACCGTTGATCCGCACAAGCGTGATCGTATCTACAACATGGTGAAGAAGATGAAGGCTAAGGGTATTCCTATCGACGGTATCGGTATGCAGGCCCACTATAACATCTATTATCCCTCTGAGGCTCGTCTCGACTCTGCCATCACATTGTTCAAGAGCATCGTGAAGCACATCCATATCACTGAGTTCGACATCCGTGTCAACGAGGAGATGGGTGGTGGTCTGCAGTTCAGTCGTGAGGGTGCAAACGTCACCGACTCTGTGAAGCAGCATCTGGCCGACCAGTATGCTCGTTGCTTCAAGATCTTCCGCAAGCATAAGGATGTCATCGACTGTGTGACTTTCTGGAACCTTGGCGACCGCGACTCTTGGCTCGGTGCTCGTAACTATCCGCTGCCTTGGGACGAGAACTATCAGCCTAAGCTGGCTTATGAGTATATCCGTGATATGAAGGCTCCGAAGTGGGAGATTCCTGCTCGTCCTCCTCGTCGTCCGCGTCCGCAGGGACAGGGCTTTGGTCAGGGCTTCGGTCAGGGTGCTCCCGGACAGGGCTTTGGTCAGGGTGGACAGCGTCCGCAAGGACAGGGTGGTCCTGGTCAGCAGGGACAGCGCCGTCGTGGTCAGGGTGGTCCTGGTGGAGGTCCTGGTGGCTTCGGTCAGCAGCGTGCTCCGTTTGATGCTGGTCGTGCCTTCCCCGAGCAGCCTGGAATCAAAGAGGACTTCGTTCCTTCTGAGCTGAACCAGCCGGGTCAGCAGTATCCACAGGTGAACTCTCAGGGTTACGCTCGCTTCCGTATTGAGGCTCCTGAAGCACAGGCTGTGACTGTTGGTCTTGGTCTTGGAGGACAGGGTGGAACTCAGTTGAAGAAGACCTATGATGGTTCATGGGTTGGTACCACAGCCGGACCGATGGACGAAGGTTTCCACTACTATCATATCACTGTTGACGGTGGTACATTCAACGATCCTGGTACAGGTAACTACTATGGCTCTACCCGTTGGGAGAGCGGTATCGAGATTCCTGCCAAGGATAAGGACTTCTACGCAATGAAGAACGTGCCTCACGGAAAAGTACAGCAGGTTCTGTTCTGGAGTGAGAGCACTAACCAGTGCCGTCGTGCCTTCGTTTACACTCCTCCTACCTACGACAAGGATGCAAAGACTAAGTATCCTGTGCTCTATCTGCAGCATGGTTGGGGTGAGGACGAGACCGCTTGGATGACTCAGGGTCACGCTAACCTCATCATGGATAACCTGATTGCTGAGGGTAAGATCAAGCCCTTCATCGTTGTCTGCACCTATGGTATGACTAACAACATCCAGTTCGGTGGCCTCGGTGGCTTTACCGCTCAGGATTTCGAGAAGGTGCTCTGCGACGAGCTCGTTCCTTATGTTGATGCTAACTTCCGCACCATCGCCAAGAAGGAAAGCCGTGCAATGGCCGGTCTGTCAATGGGTGGTATGGAGACACATACCATTACACTGCGTCGTCCCGAGATGTTCAACTACTACGGACTGCTCAGTGGTGGTGTTTACACTCCTGAGGAGATTACCGACAAGAAGCAGGTGAAGTACATATTCCTGAGCTGCGGTTCTAAGGAAGGTCCCGACCGCATCAAGTCTGCTGTCGATGCACTGAAGGCTGCCGGCTTCAATGCTGAAGGACATGTTTCTGAGGGTACAGCCCATGAGTTCCTGACCTGGCGTCGCGCTCTCCGTCAGATGGCGCTGAGCCTGTTCAAGTAAACAACATTACTATCTATACTTTAAGAAGTTCGCCCAACAGGCGAACTTCTTTTTTTCCTCTACTAATTAGACTAATTAGACGAATTAGATGAATTGGACGAATTGTCAATATTATGAAGCAATAATAGTCTTTTTTACTTTATTTAAGGTGACAGACAGCCTTTAATTAGTGGATATAATGTAACTTTGCATGCAAAAGTTGAAAAACAATGTATAAGAATACTATTATCACATCCATAATTGCCCTTTTTACCCTAGCTTCTTGCAGCAGCAGCGAACCCCAATGGGCAGATCCAGAGGTTCATGAAACAACGGAGCAACTCCGTAAACAATACACACCGTTCATCGTAGGTACATGGCACATCGTAGTCATCAGCGATAAGTTACGCTTTTTTGAGCAACTTACGTTCAAGAAAGACGGAACGTTTAGTGGAATGCGCAAAGGACAGACGCGCAAGCTCGTCACCATCGACGGTGTGGAGCAATATTCTGATTGGGAGAGTATTACGCCGACAAACGGTACTTTCACGGGTACTTGGTCATTAATCTGGGAGCGCAACGACAAAGGTGTGGGTGAGAATCGCCTATTCTTATATGCCCAATACGATGAAACAGATTTATATTCTTACCTGCCTTACAGCCTCAATGCTCTTTTTAACCGTGCCGATGTCACCACTCTGAGTTTTGCTGGTTATTGGCAGGACGGAGACGGCTGGACGAACTATGAGCGAGGAGAGGCTGAGCCCAGTTTCTAAAACAGTGCCACTTATGTTAAAAGTTGACGAGAGAGATTCCGTCGCTATCCACGTGACTCTATATTAAGAAAATGGTTGAACAAGAGAAATGGCAATGGCAAGAGCCGGGAACCACATGGAAAGGGGCAGGACTGTATCATATCACACTGACGGTTCCTAGTCGACAGCCATTGTTGGGTTCGCTTATCATTCCTGATAATGATCCCTCTAAGGCTAATGTAAAACGTACTGCTTTGGGTAATGCGTTGGTGGACTGTCTGTTGAGCATTGCTTCATATCATCCAGAGGTGCAGATTTTACATTTCTGCCTTATGCCAGACCACCTGCATGCAGTATTGTACGTGAGGCGCACTATGCCTAAGGGCATTAGAATGGTGGTGCGGGGGTTCTGGCAAGGGGCCAAGAAACTGGGGCGTGCTTATTCGGTGGCTTCTTCCATTGCCCCGAATACAATTCGGGAGAACTACCAAGAAGATAAACTGAAGAACTACCAAGAAGGCATGCTGAGGTACTACCAAGGAGGAGTGAGGAATCTAAAGGAGGAGACGGTACAACTGGAGGCGGTTTCTGCTTCTTTGTGCAAGCAGATGGACAAAGAGGCCTATTATCAGCTTGAACCTGTTTTCACCGAGATACCTTTCATCCGCTCGATGGGCCACAACACTCAATTACCCAATACCATTCGTTATATAGACATGAACCCTCAGCGTCTGGCCACCAAGCGCCTCAAGCCTGGTTATTTCCGTGTGCAGAAGGATATCATGATAGGTAAACGCAGTTATGATGGGGTAGGTAATACAACACTGCTAATTGCAGAGCATTTTGAAACGGTGCATGTGCGAAGAGTTATGGTTGAGGAGGCAAATCATGGTAATGACGAACCACTGCGTAATTATATGAATTCATGCATTATGGCGGCTCGTAAAGGTGTAATTATGGTTTCGCCTTTCATTTCTCCATATGAGAAACAGGTGATGCAAGTGATGTTGAGAGAGAAGTTGCCCTTCATCTATCTTTCAGACAACGGTTTCCGTGAATATTATAAACCTACTGATGTTCTTTTTGATGCATGTGCATCCGGCCGTTTACTTATCCTTAGTCCATGGACATATGATGCCAGTAAACGGCACATCAGTCGTGTGGATTGTGTTGCGCTTAATACGATGGCTGAAGAAATATGCAACAAAAAAACTGCCAGATAAAAGGACAAGAAGTATGGGATTCCGGTACAAAATGCCAAGAATAAAGGGAACAAACTGCCGTTTTGCCATCGATCGCCTATACCCAAACGATCGTTCGCCAATAAGCAAACGATCGTTTGGCTATACGCAAATTCAAGCGTATATTTTGATGATGTATCTCTTGATTACTTGATATTCGGCTCCTCCAGTCCGATACCCTTCTTCTTGTCAACCACCTTCAACACTAAGCCGAGGATGAGGGCGGCAATACCTAAGCAGGCCAACATAACCAGCGGCCATGTGTAGTCGAGCTTGGTGGGATCTTCTACACCGGGGTTGGTACTTGTCAGCACCTTACCGATGAGCAATGGGAAGAGCCACAAACCGATGTTCTGAATCCAGAAGATAAGCGCGTAGGCAGAACCAATTACCTTTGCATCTACCAGCTTGGGAACGCTGGGCCACAACGAAGCGGGCACAAGCGAGAAAGAAGAACCGAGCACCAGGATGGTGATGTAGGCAATGACGATACCGCCGATGGCGTTGCCCTTGAAAGCGGGAAGGATGAAGGCAAAGGTGAGGTGACAGGCAATAAGCAGTAATGAGCCCAGCACCAACATGGAGGCTGCCTTACCCTTATGATCGACATAGCTGCCGAGAATAGGTGTGATCAATACGGCCAGCAGGGGGAATACGGCGAAGATAGACTCAGCCGACTGGCGCATGTAACCCATATAGCAATAGGTGATGAGGGCGATGATGGACAGACCAAGCAGACCGTACTTGCGACTCTTCACTTTCTGGAAATTGCTGGCGAAACCTGCTGCAGCAACAACCAGCATGATGATGTACTGTACGATGGTTACTGTTGAACTTGTCCAGAAGGAACCTGGCTCAGGTTCCGTCAAAGTGAGGTTGCACTGCAGCATGTTCACGGCATACTTCTGGAAGGGGAAGATAGCTGAATAGTACAGAACACATAATAGAGCGACAAGCCAGAAACCGCTGTCGGTAAGGATCTTACCAATATCGCTTACCTTGAATGGATCGTCTTTCTCCTCTGCCTCGCCAGTCTGAGCATCCAACTTCTTATCCATGAAGAAATAGACAATGGTCATGATCAGGGCTATACACATCAATACCACACCGAAGGCCACTGAGCGAGTCACGCTGATATTGCCTCCCAACTTAGCGAAGAAGGGTGAGAAGATCATACAGGTGGCAACACCCAAGCGGGCCAATGCCATCTCTGAACCCATGGCCAATGCCATCTCACGACCCTTGAACCACTTCACGATACCTCTTGAAACGGTGATTCCAGCCATCTCGCAACCACAGCCGAAAATCATGAAGCCACAGGCGGCGAACTTCGCAGAGGCAGGCATACCATTATAGAACGGAGAAACCCCTAACTCGTCGAATACAGGGATGTAGTTGAGGTTATTGGTAAACCAAGTCTCCAACCCGCTACCAATGAACGACTCACTCACGGCATACCATTTGATGATGGCACCGATGAGCATGACTGCACCAGAGAGGACTGCTGTGAAACGTACTCCCATCTTGTCGAGGATGATACCTGCGAAGATGAGGAAGAAAACGAAGACATTGAGGAATACCTCAGAGCCCTGCATGGTGCCGAAGGCCAATGAATCCCAACCGCGTGTTTCCTGCATCAGGTCCTTGATGGGTGAGAGAATGTCCATAAAGATATATGAACAGAACATGGCAAGTGCCAGTAATAAAAGGGCGGTCCAGCGCATGGCAGCGCTGTCGCGCAAAGTCTTTTGAATTGCTTGTGACATAATATATGTTTTTAATCTTTAATCTCTAATCGTTAATCCTTCAGCCAGCGATCCAGCCATTCGAAGTAGGTGCGCTGCCAGAGAATACCGTTCTGCGGTTTCAGTACCCAGTGGTTCTCATCAGGGAAGATCAGTAGCTGGGCTTCAATACCTTTCATGCGTGCTGCATTGAAAGCAGACATTCCTTGTGTGGCATTGATACGGTAGTCTTTCTCGCCATGGATGCAGAGAATGGGGGTGTCCCATTTGTCAACATACAGATGAGGTGAGTTCTTATAGGTCTTGTCTGCATCCGCTGTGCGATCTTTATTCCAGTATGCATCATCATACTCCCAGTTACTGAACCAGTTCTCTTCGGTCTCGGTGTACATCGCCTCGAGGTTAAAGGCACCGTCGTGAGCGATGAAGCACTTGAAACGCTTGTTGTGATGACCGGCGAGGTAATACACGGAGAAGCCACCGAAGGAAGCACCCACAGCACCCAGATGGTCTTTATCTACATAAGGAAGATGATCGCAAGCATAGTCGATGGCTGAGAGATAGTCGTTCATGCACTGACCAGTCCAGTCGCCACTGATCTCCTCGCACCATTCGCTGCCGAAACCCGGCAGACCGCGACGGTTGGGCGCCACGACAACATATCCTTGCGAGGCCATGATCATGAAGTTCCAGCGGTAGCTCCAGAACTGAGACACCGGACTCTGCGGTCCTCCTTCGCAGAACAGCAGGGTGGGGTATTTCTTGGTCTCATCGAAGTTCGGCGGCAGGATGATCCACACCAACATCTGCTTCCCATCCGTGGTAGGCACCCACACCTGTCGTTCAGTAGGCATAAGCAGTTGATCCAGGATATGCATGTTCTCAGCTGTGATCTGTGTTGCAACCGTCTTTTCCGGTTTCTTGAAGTTCGGTGTGACAACGTAGAGGTCGGCGGGAGCCAAATGACTGTGCCGTTCCATGAGCAGTTGCTTACCGTTGTTCAGCGGCTGCAGGGAACCCCAGTCGGCCCATTCGTTGGTAAGTTGTTTCAACTCACCTTTCCAGTTGAGGGCATAGAGGTTGTATGTTCCGTGCCATACACCGGTGAAATAGATCAAGGCATCCTTGTCGTCCGACCAGCAGAAGGCGTCCACGTCAGAATCGAACGCCTCTGTTACATATCTTTTCTCACCTGTTGCCAGCGTGTAGATACACAGTCGGTTACGGTCGGCTTCATAGCCGTCGCGAGCCATACTCTGCCATGCGATATACTTACCGTCGGGTGAGAACTGCGGGTTCTGGTCGTAGCCCGGATTGTTCTTCAGGTTCTCAGGTGCATTCACAGTCTGATGGCGCAAGGTCTTTGAGGGGTCAACCTTCGGTTCGACATAGTCGGCCGGCTTGCAGAGATTGATGGTCTTTCGCGTACCTATATTATATAGGTAGATATCAGAATCGGTTGAAATGGAGTAGAGCAATCCCGTCTTCTTCCTGCAAGTATAGGCAATGCTCTGCGAATCCTTACTCCAGTCGAGCTGCTCTATACCACCAAACGGCTCCATCGGGCACTCAAAGGGTTCTCCCTCCAGGATGTCGGTTCCGTTATCTGCGATGGCAAAGCCATCGCCTACGGAGTAGACGAACGGGTGCTGTATGCTTTCCACATAATGATCCCAATGCCGGTACATCAGATCGGTTACCAGTCTTCCGGTAGCCTTGGGCAAATCTTTCGGGTTCTCCTTGATAACCTCATTGAAAGGAATGCTCTTCAGCAGGATCACCTTCTTACCGTCGGGTGAGAACTTATAACCCTCCACACTACCGTCGGTCCTGCTGAGTTGCTGACGGTTGGAGCCGTCGCTGTTCATCGACCATATCTCACCTCCAGAGAGGAAGGCGATACGGTTGTTGTCGAGCCAGGCGGGATCGGTCTCGTTTTTATTACTGTTGGTGAGTATTTGCTGTCCTGAGCCGTTGGCATCCATCACGTAGAGCACCTGATGACTCTTGTTCTCCTTGACACTATAATATCCCACCTGATAGACAATCTTCTTGCCATCGGGCGACGCAGCATAACTGCCTATTCGTCCCATGGCCCAAAGAGCCTCAGGTGTCATGGCCATCTTACCGTTACTGGCGGTGATGCGCTGTTTTCCAATCTTCACGTTTTCTTGAGCTTTTACGGTACCGACGACGAGACAAAGCACGACGACGGTCATACTGGTTAAGAGCTTGTTCATAAGGTTATAATAGATAGTTTATATTTTTCTCACGGGATCGCAGGTCAGACCGCAGCCGAGCTTCTTGAAGATCTTCCGGTCAACCTCGCTGAGCATCACCGTACTGTGTACCTGACAGTCGCGTAACCTCGGCAGCTGTTCCAGCGCACGACGGCAGTTCTCATCATGCTGCGAGAGCACCGACAGGGCCACCAGTACCTCATCAGTGTGCAGACGCGGGTTCTTGGCACCCAAGTATTCAGTCTTTGTCTTCTGTACAGGCTCAATCAGACTCTGCGGAATCAGCTTCATCTCATGGTCGATACCTGCCAGGAACTTGGTGGCATTCAGCAGGAGAGCCGCACTGCAACCGAGTAGCGGACTCGACTTGGCGGTGATGATGGTGCCATCTTCCAGTTCAATGGCAGCAGCAGTATGCCCGCTCTCGATCTTCTTCTCGTAGGCAGCAACAGTCACCTTGCGGGTGGCTGTAGAGATCTTTGCCTGGTTGAAGAGCAGACGGATCTTCTTGATCTCGTTTTCATTATCCGCGCCGTCGGCCAGCTTGTTCGTGGCTGTATAGTAGCGGCGGATGATCTCTTCACGACTGGCCTGACAGCATACGTCGTCGTCGCTGATGCAGAAACCTATCATGTTCACGCCCATGTCGGTAGGCGATTTATAAGGATTCTCCCCATAGATGCCTTCGAAGAGTGCATTCAATACAGGGAAGATCTCGATGTCGCGGTTATAGTTAATAGCCGTCTTACCATAAGCCTCCAGATGGAACGGGTCGATCATGTTCACATCGTTAAGATCAGCAGTCGCAGCCTCATAGGCGATGTTCACCGGATGCTTCAAGGGCAGGTTCCAAACAGGGAAGGTCTCGAACTTGGCATATCCGGCACGGATGCCCCTTTTGTTCTCGTTGTACAGCTGAGACAGACAGGTAGCCATCTTACCGCTACCCGGTCCTGGGGCAGTCACGATAACCAGCTCACGGGTGGTTTCCACATAATCGTTCTTACCAAAACCATCGTCGCTAGCAATCAGTTCCACATTATGAGGATAGCCGTCGATGGGGTAATGGATATAAGACTTAATACCCATACGTTCCAGACGGTGGCGGAACTGATCGGCGGCATGCTGACCGTTGTAGTGGGTGATGACCACAGAGCCCACCATGAAGTCGCGCTTCATGAATTCCTCCCGCAGTCGCAGCACATCCTCATCGTAGGTGATGCCAAGATCGGCACGAACCTTATTCTTCTCGATGTCTTCCGCACTGATAACGATCAGGATCTCGATACTGTCGCGCAACTGAGCCAGCATCCGCAGCTTACTGTCGGGCTTAAACCCTGGCAGAACGCGTGATGCGTGGTGGTCGTCAAACAGTTTTCCACCCAGTTCCATGTACAGCTTACCATCAAACTGGGCGATGCGTTTCTTGATGTTCTCTGACTGTATCTTCAGATACTTCTCGTTATCAAATCCAATCTTCTTCATGTGTCGTGTGTTTATCTCTTTTGCTGATTCATTCTCTGTTTCTGCATCTCCTCAACCTGCTTCTGCATGGCTTCCAGACGGGCGGCCATACCGCTTGCTTTCTTCGGGTTGTTCTGGTTCTCCTTGTATTTGGCTTCAAGGATAGCCAGCAACTTCTTGTCATTTGTCGTCTTGCGGAGCAGCCACATGATGGCAGCACTGAAGAAGAGTGAAATGAAGTAATAGAAGTTCAAACCGGATGAATAGTCGTTGAACCAGAAGAAGAACATCACAGGCATGAGGAACATCATCCATTGCATGGCCTTCATCTGTTCCGCCTGCTGACCCACCATCTGGTCCTTCTGCTGGCGCATGGTCATGATGGAATACAAGATGTTAGCCACGCAGAACAGAATACATGTAAGAGAAAGGTGGTCGCCAATCAGCCAGATATCCTTGCTCCACTGCAGGATGGGGTCGAACGTACTCAAGTCTTTCATCCAGAGGAAGCTCTCACCACGCAGTTGGATAGCGTTCGGTACGTAGTTGAACATGGCAATCCAGATAGGCATCTGGATGAGCATGGGCAGACAGCCACTGAGCGGACTCACTCCATATTTCGAGTACATCTGCATCATGGCCTGCTGTTTCATCATCTGATCCTCAGGTTTGTCGTACTGCTTCGTGGCCTCGTCGAGTTTCGGCTTCAGCACACGCATCTTGGCAGAACTCATATAACTCTTCTTCACCAGCGGGAAGGTGATGAACTTCAGCAGCATGGTGATGAGGATGAGCACGATACCCATGTTCAGTCCGAGCTTGGTAAGCCAGTCGAACACATACAGTGTAAACCAGCGGTTGATGATACGGATGAGCGGCCATCCCAGATAGACGAGTCGTTCCAGCTGGAGATTCTTACCGAAGGTGCTCTGCTTCTCCACACGCTGCAGCAGACGGAAGTCGTTCGGACCGATATAGAACTCAAACTCAGAAGGCTTCTTACCTGTCGGGTCGAAGGCAGTCTTCAGCTTGGCCTCATATTCCTTGAGGATACGTGTTTCCTTCTTCTGGGGCAGACTGGTCATGAGCGCATTCTCAGCATATCCGTCCTTGGCGATCATCACCGCAGAGAAATACTGGTTCTTGAATGCCACCCAGTCGATAGCCTTCTTAATCTCCTTATCCTTATACTCCTTGGTCTCGTTCAGATAGTCGGTTCCACCATCCACGAAATGATAGGTGAGGGCAGAACGCTGGTTCTCGAACGTGAAACCCTTCTCCTGCTGACGGCACTGCTGGTTCCATTCGATGTCCATCTGACTGTAGTTCGGGGCGAACAGACCTGCCATTCCCTCTGCTTGCAGACTCATGTGAAGCATGTAGTCCTTTCCTAACGTGTAGTTCATGACCAACTGCTGACCGGCTCCTGCCACGGCAGTCATCGTAACCGTACTGTCGGTTACGTTCGACGGGGTGAAGAACAAATCAGAGGTAATGATGTTGGTATTCTTACCCGCCATCATGAACTTCAGTTGCTGTCCGTCCTTGTCGAAGAGGGTTACATCCTTGTTGCCGTTGCAGTCCTTGAAGTCTTTAACCACAGCCTTCTCGATGGTACCACCCTGTGTGTTCAGTGTGATCTCCACCTTCTCGTTCTTCAGTACCACCTTACTGGCTGTACCCGAGAGTGCTTGATAGAACAAAGCGGTGGTATCCTGCTGGGCCGCCTCGATAGCCTTCTGCTTTCTGTCCTGTTCGGCCTGAGCCGCCAACTGCTGTTTCTTTTCTGCTTCTTTCTGAGCAACCAAATTAATCGAGTCCTGCTTGCGCATAGCCTCAACCTCCTCGGCAGAGGGCTGCTGCCACCAGCTATAGCCGATGATCACTGCTGCAATCAGGATAAATCCTGTTATCGTATTCTTATCCATAATCGTAATTAAATCTCAAAGGTGCAAAGTTACGATTTTTCCATCAAACGGCAAAAAAAACGACTTTCTTTTGGAACAAAAAAGTGTACTTTCAATCTTTTTCCCACTTTCTGATAGGTTATCGTTTTTTTTTTCATACCTTTGCATGAAGTAAGAAAACAGTATTTTGAGAAAGTATAAACATATTAAATAATAAATGGTATAATATGATGAAGTTCTATCTGTCAGCTTTGTTGAGTATGGCAGTGGTTACTGCCGGAGCGCAACGCCTGTCTGCCTACAACCAGTATCTGTTGTTCACGCCCTCTACCTTTTTCCACTCGGTAGCGAGCAACAACCTGTCGTTGAATCAATCATCGCAGGATGCTGGAAACCAAGAGATTAATTCCACATTGATGAATGCCTACTTGAATCATCCGGATATGATTGTCGATAGTGAGAATCAGCTCCGTCATGCAGGTGAGGTAAAAGAGGAAATCGTGGAGCCCATCAAGCACGAGGTGGCCTTTGTCAATAAGGTAACACCGCTTCCCCAGGAGGAAGAAGTAACACCCGTTGAGGTGGTGGTGGAAAAACCCAACTTCTGGAATTATAAAGGAGATTACTATCTGCAGTTCCTGCAGAACTACATCTCCAGTAACTGGTATAAAGGAGGCGAGAGTAACTACGCCATGGTGGGTAGTGCTACGATCGAAGCGAACTATGACAACCAGCAGAAGATCAAATGGGATAACAAGCTGGAGGCCAAACTGGGTTTCCAAACCTCCCGTGCCGACTCTATCCATAACCTGAAGGCATCAGAAGACCTGCTCCGCTTAACCAGCAAATTCGGATTGCAGGCTACCAAAAAGTGGTACTATACCTTGAACGTGCTGGCTTATACGCAGTTCATGCGAGGATATAAGAACAACGATTTCTTTACCTACAGTGACTTCATGTCGCCCTTGACCTTGAACATCTCTGTCGGTATGAACTATACCGTGGAGTGGTTCGACAAGCATCTGACGGGTAATATCCAGCTGTCACCCTTCGCCTATAATTTAAAATATGTGGACCGACTGGCTCTTTCCAAGAAGAACGGTATTGATATGGGCAAGCATTGTCTGAACGATTTCGGTTCGATGTTTACCGCCGATCTCGAATGGAAGTTCAGCGAGAACATCATCTGGAAGACCCGTCTGTACGGATTCTCTTCCTATCATAGAGCCGAATTGGAGTGGGAGAACACGATTAGCTTTAAGTTCAACAAATACATCTCCAGTAACATCTTCATCTATCCGCGATTCGACGACCATACAACACGCGATGGTCATCATGGATACTGGCAGTTCAAGGAATATGCATCCCTCGGATTCAATTATACATTCGGGAAATAAAAGACAAAAAAGAATGGCGGTCTGTTCAGACCGCCATTTCTTTATTTATTTTCCTTCTTCCATCTCACCACTTATATATAGGCGAGTCATCTCTGTCTTGCCGTTCGTACGAATGGTGATGGTTTTCTTGAAATAGCCGGGGAACTTGCCCTTACCGTTGTAAGTAACATTGATCGTACCGGTCTTACCAGGTGCTACAGGCTCCTTGGTGTATTCAGGAACCGTGCAACCACAGCTGGCAATAGCCTGATTGATGATCAGCGGGGCATTACCTGTATTGGTAAATGTGAACGTACACTTCTGTACAGGGTTGCTCTCGGGGAATTTCCCTAAGTCCATAGTGGTCTTGTCAAACTTGATGTCTGCTTGCTTCTGGGCATTGGCATAAGTGAATGCACATACCAGCATCAGGGTTATCAACAAATACTTTTTCATTGTCTTCTATCTTTTTAGTTATTCTTCTTGTTCGTTAATACTCTCTAACCGTTAGACGGAATACGAGGACAAAAGTAGTAATATATATTTATATAACGGTCATACATTATTAATTATTAACATTTGCGACGCTTTTTTCTTCATGTTCCCACCATGGGAATAAAATGTTCCCACCATGGGAATAAAGTGTTCCCACCATGGGAATAAATTGTTCCCAGCTTGGGAACTTTTTCTTGCATGGTGTGTATCAAGGGGCTTGGCACTCAGTTTTTCGTTGGATAAAAGCGAAAAAACTGCGCTTACTGACTTGTGTTTGAAAAAAAACATGTAACTTTGCATGAAAATTGAAAATCTACAATAAGATGTATAGAAGTAACACATGTGGAGAACTTCGTCTCCAAGACGCCGGAAAGGATGTGACACTGGCCGGTTGGGTACAGCGTACCAGGAAGATGGGCGGTATGACGTTCGTTGATGTTCGCGACCGCTACGGTATCACACAGGTAGTCTTCAACGAGTCGGTTGATGCTGATCTGTGCGCTCAGGCCAATAAACTGGGACGTGAGTATTGTGTACAAGTAAAAGGAACGGTGAGTGAAAGATCGAGTAAGAACCCGAAAATGCCGACAGGCGATATCGAGATCAATGCCAAGGAGCTGACTGTCCTGAGTGAGAGCATCACGCCTCCCTTCACCATTGAAGATAACACAGACGGCGGTGATGACCTCCGGATGAAATACCGCTATCTTGATCTGCGCCGCAAACCGGTGCGCCAGAATCTGGAACTGCGACACAAGATGACAATCCTGATTCGTAACTTCTTGGATTCACACGACTTCATCGAGGTGGAAACGCCCATTCTGATTGGTAGTACGCCAGAGGGAGCACGCGACTTCGTGGTGCCTTCCCGCATGAATCCGGGTCAGTTCTACGCCCTTCCTCAGAGTCCGCAAACCTTGAAACAGCTGCTGATGGTGAGTGGTTTCGACCGCTATTTCCAGATTGCGAAGTGTTTCCGTGATGAGGACTTGCGTGCCGACCGTCAGCCGGAGTTCACACAGATCGACTGCGAGATGTCGTTCGTGGAGCAGGATGATGTGATTGATCTGTTTGAAGAGATGATCCGTCATATGTTCAGAGAGGTGAGGGGAGTGGAGCTTCCCGCTAAGCTGCAGCAGATGACCTGGCATGAGGCGATGCGCCGCTTCGGTAGCGACAAGCCTGACCTGCGTTTCGGCATGGAGTTCGTGGAACTGATGGATGTGCTGAAGAAGGGTACTTTCCCTGTCTTTGACAATGCGGCATATATCGGCGGTATCTGTGTTCCCGGATGTGCTAACTACACCAGGAAGCAGCTGGATCAGCTGACCGACTTTGTGAAACGTCCGCAGGTGGGTGCTAAAGGACTCGTCTATGTGAAGTATAACGAAGACGGCACGGTGAAGTCGAGCGTTGATAAGTTCTATACACCTGAGGACCTGGCTGTTCTGAAGGAGAAGATGGGTGCCAAGGATGGTGATCTCGTACTGATTATGTGCGGTGATCAGCCTAATAAGACCCGTGTACAGTTGTGTACGCTCCGTCTGGAGATGGGCGAGCGCTTAGGACTGCGTGACAAGAACAAGTTCGAGTGCTTGTGGATCATCGACTTCCCGCTGTTCGAGTGGAGCGATGAGGAGCAGCGACTGATGGCTACACATCATCCGTTCACCATGCCTAATCCCGATGATATTCCTTTGTTGGACGAACATCCCGAGCAAGTGCGTGCCAAGGCTTACGACTTTGTCTGCAATGGTATTGAAGTGGGTGGCGGTTCCTTGCGTATCCACGACGGTAAACTGCAGGCGAAGATGTTCGATATCCTCGGCTTTACACCCGAGAGGGCTATGGCTCAGTTCGGCTTCCTGATCAATGCGTTCAAGTATGGTGCACCACCTCATGCAGGACTGGCATTCGGTCTTGACCGCTTTGTGAGCATCATGGCAGGACTGGATAGTATTCGCGACTGTATTGCCTTCCCCAAGAACAACAGCGGAAGGGACGTGATGCTGGATGCTCCAGGCGAACTTGATCAGAAACAGCTGGATGAACTGCAGCTAAAAGTTGATATACATCAAGAAAATGCATAATTTGTTGAAATTCAGTCATTAAGCGATTGCCAGACCAAGAGAATTCACTACCTTTGCATCGAACAAAAACAAAAAGGATTGAATTTAAGGTATCAATCAAATTAATTATTTACTAAAATGGCAGAAAAGAAAGCAACAAAGGCAGCTGCTACAACAAAGAAGGCAGCCGCTCCAAAGAAGGAAACAGTGAAGAAGACAGTCGCTACTAAGGCAGCCAAGGCTGCTCTGGTTATCAATGCAGAGAATGCAGGTTTCAAGGCTGGTGATGTTTACAATGCACTTGCTGCAGCTGGTAAGGCTCTCTCTGTTGCAGAGATTGCTAAGAAGGCAAAGATCAGTAACGAGGAAGTAATCCTGGGTGCTGGCTGGTTGCTCAAAGAGGGAAAGATTAAGGATGCTGAAGGCAAGATTGTTTTGGCTTAATCGATTGTAAGAAATAAGGGAAGGGCTGGATGCTTGAGCATACCGGCCCTTTTTTAATCATCTATCAAACCTTGTGGGAAGTTACGACCAAAAGATTCTGAAAGTACTGGCGGAAGCAGGAACAGACGGACTGAGTATTCAGAAGATCGTCTATCATGTGTATAATTCCTCCAACACCTTCTTCGAGACCGTCAGTCTTGAGGATGTACACCGCTATGTGCGACAGTTCCTTCAGCGTAACTCAAAGAACAAAGACTCGATGGTGGAAAGCACAGGTGTGCGTGGTGTTTACCGTATCAACGAAAAATCCTCCGACTCGCAGCAACTCATGCTGATGTTCAGCGATGAGGTACAGGAGGCGGAGGAGAAGAAACCGGTCGTCGACCAGTCTTTGTCGTTATTCTAACTATTTGATCAGATCAACGCTTCGTTTGAGGAAGGCATCAAGCGCAGCACCTTTCAGCATACCGTTCTGCAGTAGGGCGAGGTCGATAAGCTGATGCACGATGGCATTGTCCTTGGCATAGTCGGCTATAATAGCCTTTTTCTTGTCCTTCTGCTCATTCAGTGCTTTCTCACTGGCCTGCAGGTCGTCTTTCTCTTCCTGCGTAATCTCATCGTATTTCTTCTTGTTCTGCTCTTGGCGGAGTACGTCAACACGAGCCTGCTGACCGCGGATCTCACTCTCAACAGGTTTCAGCTGTTCACTCACAGCCCCAGTCTCGTCGTCCAGCACCTTCTTAATCAATGGGTGATCACTGTTCAGTACGAGGTTGAAGCTGTCGGGCATCTGTGCGTAGAAGCCCATTCCTTGCTGGTATCTGCTCATGTCTTTCATTCGGCGCATGTACTCACTCTGGGTGATAACCACTGGCTGTGCATTCTCTCCTAACGCCTGTACCTCGACCATGAACTCAGCCTTATCGAGTTTCGGCATCTGCGAACGGAACACTTCTGACAAATTGTCACGCTTATCTTCCGCCAGTTCATCCTTCTGTGCATCTTCCTTCACGATCAAACGGTCGATGATATCTGCATCAACACGTACGAAACGACTCTTTTCCAGCTTCTGTTCGAACATGGATACAGACGGTGTATCCAACTGTCCGTCCATGAGCAGTACGCTGTATCCTTTGGCTTTTGCAGCCTCAATATATGAGTATTGCTCTTCCAGGTTGTTCGCATAGAGATAAATCAAGTTCCCGTCTTTGTCGGTCTGCTCGTCCTTGATGAGTGTCTTGTACTCGTCAAGCGTGAAATACTTTCCTTCCACGTCTTTCAGCAGACAGAAATCCTTGGCCCGTTCATAGAAGTCTTCCTGAGACAACATACCGTAGTTGATGAAGATCTTCAGGTCGTCCCATTTCTCCTCATACTCCTTTCTGTTTTCCTTGAAGATACCATTCAGGCGGTCGGCCACTTTCTTGGTAATGTAAGTACTGATCTTCTTCACGTCGCGGTCGCTCTGCAGGTAGCTTCTGCTCACATTCAACGGAATGTCGGGTGAGTCGATCACACCATGAAGCAAGGTGAGGAACTCAGGAACGATTCCTTCTACTTGGTCGGTAACGAACACCTGATTGCAATACAGCTGTATCTTATTGCGCTGGATGTCGATATTGTTCTTGATACGAGGGAAGTAGAGAATACCTGTGAGGTTGAAAGGATAGTCAACATTCAGGTGAATCCAGAACAGCGGCTCGTCCATCTGCATGGGGTAGAGGGTACGGTAGAAGCTCTTATAGTCCTCTTCTTTCAGCGTACTTGGTGCCTTTGTCCAGAGGGGCTCTACACTGTTGATGATATGATCCTCTTCCGTCTCCACCTGCTTACCGTCTTTCCATTCGGTCTTCTTACCGAAGGCAATGGGTACAGGCAGGAACTTACAATACTTGTTCAACAACTGTTCAATCTGGTTCTTTTCAAGGAATTCCTTGCAGTCATCATCAATATAGAGGATGATATCACTACCGCGGTCATCTTTCTCAGCATCCTCAATGGTAAACTCCGGACTGCCGTCGCAGCTCCATTTCACCGCTTTGGCTCCTTCCTGATAACTCTTGGTGACAATCTCCACCTTCTTGGATACCATAAACGAAGAATAGAAACCTAAGCCGAAATGACCGATAATGGCGTTGGCGTTGTCTTTGTACTTGTCGAGGAAGTCGTTTACGCCAGAGAAGGCAATCTGGTTGATGTACTTGTCGATCTCTTCTTCTGTCATGCCGATACCCCTGTCGCTGATGGTGAGTGTACCTTTTTCACTGTCCAGTTTTACCTGTACGGTTAAATCACCCAACTCGCCTTTGAAGTCACCACGGTCGGCTAATGTCTTCAACTTCTGTGTTGCATCAACGGCGTTCGACACCATTTCACGAAGAAAGATCTCATGATCTGAATATAAGAACTTTTTGATCACGGGGAAAATGTTCTCAGTGGTAACCCCGATGTTTCCTTTTTGCGTCATAAATGTATTATTATTAATTTGATTATTTACACAGTAACTTACAAAATCCGTGCCAAAGTAAGGAAGAATTATTTGATATGTTACCAAAATAGCGATTAATTGTTTCTTTTACATTTTTTATCATGAGAAATGATGACACGAATCAAATTTTTCATTATCTTTGCAATGCCTTCAAAAGGCAGTAAGATGATCATGGAAGAACAACAAGGGAAAAGACAAATTATAGCGGACTATTACACTGCTCATTTTGACGAATTGTTAGGATTCGTCTATAAGCAGGTTAAGAATGCTGACGATGCTGAGGACATCGTTCAGAATGTCTTTCTTCGTCTGTTGAATAGTGACAAAATGATTTCTGTCATCACACTGCCTTGTCTGGTCTATACGGTTGCCCGCAATCTGATCTTTGATCATTGGCGCCGGCACAGAATCTTTGACGAATATGAGCATTACCTGCAATCGTCAATCAATGATGATGATATCGATGTGGCATCTGTGTTTAGTGTGACAGAGATTACCGAGATACTGGAGCGGGGAATCGCCCGTCTTACAGATAACCAACGCCAGGTATATCGCATGAATTTCTTTGACGATCTTCCGGTTTCGACCATTTCCAAGACGTTAAACCTCAACTATAAGAGTGTTGAGCATCGCTTGGGGTCGGCCCGCAAGGAAGTCAGAAAGTATGTTGAAAGGATGTTGGCATAGCAGTAGATTATTATAGGTACGTTATATATATAAGGTAAAGAAACCTATTCGAATTATCGATAGGTAGGTTTTTAAGGTTAACAAGCTCCTGTAAGCGTAGTGATACGCCAACAGGAGCATTTTTTTAGTTCTCCTTGATAGCCAAGACACCATCATCATGGAGCTCCGGATGGAGATAGATGGTTCTGATGAACGTGTCTTTGTCCTGAATAATGGTTGTTCGGATGAATAGCAACTGTGACAGTTCTTGGTAAGTACCGTATTGAACAGACTTCTTGAACAGCTTGTCGGATTGCTGTGTTGCTTGGCGCATACCGCGTAACTTCAGGTCATCTATCTTCTGCGTATGACCCAGCTTCCCGTATTGAGCCTTGTATTCACTATTCACCAGGTTCTCATTCAGGAACTGTTTGACTATACCCTCTGCCTTGTGTTGTTCGCCACAGGAGGCGAACAACATGACAGATAGGATGATGAGAAGTGTTTTCTTCATAAACGTTTACTTGACAGGGATGTTCTTGAGGATTTCCAACAGGTGGTCCCATACCATCTGAACCGTTGGAATCAACAAATGCTCATCGGGTGAATGCACACCGCGAAGGGTAGGACCGAAACTGACCATGTCGAGATGGGGGTACTTCTCAGAGAATAGACCGCATTCCAGTCCTGCATGAATACCCAGTACCTGCGGATCTTTGCCGAACAGTTTCTTGTAGGTCTCAACGGTCAGGGCTGTGAGTGCACTGTTTGGATTCATCTTCCATGCAGGATAACCGTCACCTTGTACCACCTCGGCACCGGCGAGTTGGAACACCGCCTTGATGGTGGCAGCCTGGTTGTCAAGAGCACTCATCACATTACTGCGCTGACTGGCGACGATACGTACTTCGCCATCTGTCGTCTCCACGCTGGCCACGTTGTTGGAGGTCTCAACCAACCATGCCAGTTCCTCATCCTGACACATGGCGAAGACACCATTATCAACAGCCTGAAGAGCCTGGATCAGTTTCGTACTGGTCGTCAACGGCATGACGTTCTCAGCTTCTGTACTCTCCATGTTGAACTGCATGGTTTTCTCTGTAACGTGGTATTCCTCTTCAATCTGGGCAGCGAACACATTCCAGTCGGCACGTACCTGCTCCTTGACATCATTGGCTACACCGAATACGATGACACCATCGCGAGGAATGGCGTTATGGAGTTTACCGCCGTTGAAGCTGGCAAGTCGCAATCCATATCTTTCCTGCGTCTGATAGAGGAAGCGGGCGAGTACCTTGATGGCGTTTGCGCGTTTCTTATTGATGTCGTCACCGGAATGACCGCCAATAAGACCCTTTAAGGAAGCTTTGAGGAAGAACAGACCGGCGGGGGCTTCTTCTTTCTGGAAATGGAATGTAGCGGTAGTGTTTCGTCCGCCGGCGCAGGAAACGAATATCTGACCTTCATCCTCTGAGTCGAGATTGATCAGCATATTACCCGTCATGAATCCCGATTTCATTCCTTCAGCTCCTGTAAGTCCTGTCTCTTCATCACGGGTAAAGACACACTCCAAGGGTCCGTGCTCAATGTCATTGGAATCGAGTATAGCAAGTTCTATGGCACAACCTATACCATCGTCAGCTCCCAATGTAGTACCTTTAGCCTTCAGCCATTCACCATCAACGTAGGTCTGAATGGCATCTTTATCGAAATCGAAGTCAATATCCACCAGCTTCTCACACACCATATCCATATGACTCTGCAGGATTACGGTCTCACGATTCTCATAACCAGGTGTGGCAGGTTTACGGATGATGACATTACCTGTTTCGTCTATAACGGTCTCTAATCCATGGCTCTCACCAAACGCTTTCAGATAGCTGATCATCTTTTCCTCGCGCTTGCTGGGTCGAGGAATTTGGTTAATCTTTGCGAATTGTTCGAAGACGCAAGTAGGTTTTAAGTTACTTTTTTCCATATTTTTGTTCTTTTATAGTTTTAATACTTTTGTATTCACACAATTATTCGTATCTTTGCAACCGATTTTATATTGCAATCCATTTGCAAAGATACTAAAAATGGCAGAAATTCTAGTCATAACCGTGTTAATAATTGCTATCAGTTTAGCATTATTGTGCATCAAACTCTTTGTCAGGAAAGACGGAGAGTTTACGTCCATGCATATCCACGATAGTCAGGCCATGAAAGACCGTGGCATTCATTGTGTGTTGGATCAGGATAAGGAAGCACGTGAAAGCGGTAAGGCTTATTAATGGAATTATAATCAAAACAGTAATAACAATGAGAAAAATTGCTTTTATGGCCGCCGCAGCATGTGTGCTGGCCTCTTGTAACAACCAGGCTCCTAAGATGGATGAGAAGTCTCAGTCGTCAGATAGTGCAGCTACAGAGATGAAGATTGCCTATGTGGAGGTTGACTCAATCATGTCACAGTATCAGTTCTGCAAGGAGTATACAAAGATCCTTGAGAAGAAGAGCCAGAACATCCAGAACACGATCAACCAGAAGGGACAGAGTCTGCAGGCTGCAGCCGTGAAGTTCCAGCAGGATATCCAGAACAACAAGTACACCCAGCAGCAGGCAGAGGCAGTGAACGCTGGTCTGCAGAAGCAGCAGGCTGATCTCCAGGCTCTCCAGCAGCGTCTGGGAAATGAGTTCCAGACAGAGACTGACAAGTTCAATGAAGCCCTGCGTGACAGCATTCAGCATTTCCTTGCCAGCTATAATGCCAAAAAGAAATATTCAATCATCCTCTCCAAGGCTGGTGACAATATTCTGTATGCCGACAAGGTTTACGATATCACCGCTGATGTGATCAATGGCTTGAACAAGGCATATAAGAGCAAGGCTGCTGCTGCAACAGCAGAGAAGAAAACAGAGAAGAAATAATTGTTTCTTCTGATTCATTCTGAGAACTGTGTCAAAACGCATCCGGAGTCTTTCTGATATAGACTCATTCAGTGTTGCATTTTGACATAGTTCTTTTTAGATATATAACCTATGAAACGTCAAGAGCGATACGACTATCTACTGAAGTATTTCCGGGAACGCATGCCTCATGTGAGTACGGAACTGGAGTTCGGCAGTGTTTTCCAGCTGCTGGTTGCCACCTTGTTGAGTGCTCAGTGTACAGACAAGCGTGTCAATCAAGTAACGCCAGCTCTTTTCAGTCGTTACCCTGACGCAAAGAGTATGGCATTGGCTGAACCGGAAGAGATCCTGGAGTACGTGAAGAGTGTGAGCTATCCTAATTCCAAGTCGCGTCATCTTTCAGAGATGTCACGTATGATTATGGAAGTCTTCAATGGCGAAGTACCCACAGAGATGAATGATTTGATCAAGTTACCTGGCGTAGGACGTAAGACTGCCAACGTGATTCAAGCTGTAGGTTATGGAAAAAGCGCCATAGCTGTAGACACCCATGTGTATCGTGTCAGTCATCGATTGGGATTGGTATCGAAAGATGCGGATACGCCAGCGAAGGTGGAGAAGGAGCTGTGTAGGCATATTCCTGAGGAAGACCGTGCCGATGCCCATCACTGGCTATTGCTTCATGGGAGATATGTCTGTCAGAGTCGTTTACCTCTTTGCGACCGTTGTCCGTTTACGGATTTTTGTCCTAAGCAACTTGACAACTCAAAACTTCGGTAAAGCTTAATAAACTTAGTGCGTAGCTTCCCACCAACCTGTTGTCTTCAGGTGGTTAGTGGCGCTACTGTTCATTGACGGGTCAGAGATGGTGATTCCCGAGAAAGCGTCGATGGGTATAGTATACTTCTCCCACAGAGATGGTTGAGAGAAGAACTCATCCGTACAGCGCTTATAGGGAACCATCTTTTTCATCTGATTCTCAAATGCTGCGTATAAGGTGGCGTCCTTACACAACGTCTTCACATAGTCGCCCATGTCGAAGAAAATAGTTGGTGTATAGCCGTCAAGTCTCTGTATTTCATCGATATTACCATCAAAGGAGAACTGGTTGTTGATCTGTTTCATGAGGTTAACCGTTTCCCCAACCTCGCTGAGTTTAGTGACACCAATCGTTCCATAGTTACGAGGTACTCCTTGGTCGTTCACATAATCCTTATAGAAATTGTAGAATCCCTCGGCTATACCGTTATAGTCTTTCTTCATCAACGAAGAACCGATCGTAGCATAAGGCATTCCTGCCAGCATCACCTCACAAGTGGAGGCGATGAGATAGTCGGAAACATCCTTCAGCTCATAAGCCACCTCGATGTTTGACATGTAGCAGTCGTCAAAGAGGATATACTCTGTGTGCTGGAAGGAGTTCCTGATGGCAGCTGCCAGCGTACTGATATTCGTCTGATATGTTTCTGATGAGGGATTGCCAAACCAGCGGGTCTCGATCAATGGCAAGTTCTCTTCTTCGGCTTTAGTACCTCGTGCCAGAGAAACATAGCGTTTGGCACCAACTCTCTGTCCAGCAGGAATCCATCCGCATGCATGACTGCCGATGATAAGGGCATATGAACTTGCAGGGGCTTCAGCCTTGACATCGTTGAAGAAAGAAGTCAGTCCGGACACAGAGGTGTAGTTGCCGCCTGTCAAGCCTGTATAGGTCTTGATGGTATCATTTACACATGCTCCATTCTTGTATTTGATGTCAATTAGATATGCACGACTTTCATTCGTCGCAATCAATACAAGAAACCTCTTATTTCCCAGTCCTCTCTCATATTCGATAGCTGTTTTCATACCGCTGATGTTCTTCAGGAAGCATGAATAGATATTGTCATTGCTACCTGATTTCGACCACGGCATGTACATCAGTATGGTGAATTCAGAATCCTTAACAGGTTCTGGTTCATCATGATGCTTATGACAAGCAACCATGGAGAAGGCGATGAGGAATAGGAGGACTGCTTTCTTCATATCTATACTATGATTGTTTCTTCTGGAGTTCAGCAATGCTGTCTTTCAAAGCAGCAATCTTCTCCTCGGCGTCGTGTTCCTTCTTACGTTCCATGGCCACAACGGCTTCTGGAGCGTTTGCCACGAACTTCTCGTTGGAGAGCTTCTTCTTCACACCCATGAGGAAGCCCTCGAGGTGCTTGAGCTGTGCTTCTGCCTTTTCGATTTCAGCAGCCACATCGATCATATCACCCAATGGAACAGCATACTCATCAGTTCCTACCATGAAAGCACTGGCGTCAGCAGCTTTCTCTTTCACCACAGTAATACCCTTAAGGTTACCCATTTTGGCTATTACATCGTTGTAGGTCTCATAGCGGTTCGCATTGACGGTGAGCAGTTCCAGCTTTTCCTTCGGTGCGATATTCTTCTGACTACGTACCATACGAACACCAGACACAATCTGCTTCACCTGTTCAATATCATTGATCAGTTTCTCTTCTTCGCTTGTAAGACGCTCCATCTTCAGACAGTCGCGCATAATGCTCTCACCATCCTTGCGGTCGTAAAGATGTTGCCAGAGCTCTTCCGTGATGAACGGCATGAACGGATGCAGCATCTTCAGCAGGTTGTTGAAGAAGTTAAGCGTAGCCTCGTATGTCTGACGGTCGATAGGCTGAGCCTCGCCGTTGATGTAGGCAGGCTTAATCATCTCCAGATACCAGCTTGAGAACTCATCCCAGAAGAGTTTGTACACAGCCATCAATGCCTCAGAGATACGATACTTCGAGAACAGGTCATCGATCTCAGCATTCACCTGCTTCATCTTGGCTTCGAACCATGCAACGGCAATCTTGTTACTGGAAACCATTTCACTTGTTTCGTCAGCAACCTTCCAGCCCTTCACCAGTCGGAAGGCATTCCAGATCTTGTTGTTGAAGTTACGACCTTGTTCACACAGACTCTCATCAAAGAGAATATCGTTACCTGCAGGTGCAGAAAGCATCATACCCATACGAACACCGTCGGCGCCGAACTTTTCAATCAGTTCAATGGGGTCGGGAGAGTTTCCAAGACTCTTAGACATCTTCCGTCCGAGCTTATCGCGAACAATACCTGTGAAATAGACGTTCTTGAAGGGGAAGGTACCCATATACTCCTCACCAGCCATGATCATACGTGCCACCCAGAAGAAGATAATATCCGGAGCAGTCACCAAATCAGAAGTGGGGTAGTAGTAGTTGATCTCTTCATTACCAGGGTTGTTGATACCGTCAAAGAGGCTTACCGGCCAGAGCCAAGAAGAGAACCATGTATCGAGTGCGTCTTCATCCTGTCTTAAGTCTGCCAGGGTGAGGTTTGCATTTCCACTTTCCTTACGAGCCAGTTCGAGTGCTTCCTCTGCTGTCTCGGCAACCACGAACTTCTCGTCCGAAGCGTCATCAGCAGGTTCACCATAATAATATGCCGGAATACGATGTCCCCACCACAACTGACGAGAGATACACCAGTCTTGAATATTCTCTAACCAGTTCTTGTAGGTGTTCACATATTTCTGAGGATAGAACTTCATCTCCCCGTTCAGCACCGGTGGCAGGGCGATATCTGCGAAGTGCTTCATCTTGAGGAACCACTGGAGTGAGAGACGGGGCTCGATAGCTGTATCAGGGTTACGCTCAGAGTAACCTACCTTGTTCACATAATCCTCTACCTTCTCCATCAAGCCAGCCTCTTTCAGATCTTTGGTGATCTGCTTGCGGCAGTCGAAACGGTCCATGCCCACATAGATAGGACTCTGCTCAGAGATCGTTCCGTCGGCATTGAAGATATCGATGGTCTCGAGGTTGTGTGTCTTGCCCAGCATATAGTCGTTGGTGTCGTGCGCCGGAGTAACCTTCAGACAGCCCGTACCGAACTCGATATCCACGTAGCGGTCTTCTATCACAGGAATCACACGGTTCACCAAAGGAACAATCACCTTCCGACCTTTCAGCCACTGGTTCTTGGGATCCTTCGGGTTGATACACATAGCTGTATCACCCATGATGGTTTCAGGACGAGTGGTTGCAACAACGGCATAATAGCCTTTCTCATCCTTGTGGATGATGTTGCCCTGCTCTTCTAGTTCTTCTAGGTTATCCAGTTTTTCTAGTCCATCTACGTAATATTTCAGGTGGAAAAGATGACTCTGTTCCTCTTTGTAAACCACCTCCTCGGTAGAGAGAGCTGTCAATGCTTTGGGATCCCAGTTCACCATACGCATACCGCGGTAGATGAGTCCTTTGTTATAAAGATCCACAAACACCTTGATAACACTCTTAGAACGCGTCTCATCCATGGTGAAGGCCGTTCTGTCCCAATCGCATGATGCACCCAGACGGCGCAACTGCTTCAGGATGATTCCTCCATGCTCATGTGTCCAGTCCCATGCATGTTTCAGGAACTCGTCGCGAGTCAGGTCGTGTTTCTTGATTCCCTGCTCAGCGAGTTTCTTTACCACCTTGGCTTCCGTAGCAATACTGGCATGGTCGGTTCCGGGAACCCAGCATGCGTTCTTGCCTTCCATTCGGGCCCGTCTTACGAGAATATCCTGAATGGTATTGTTAAGCATGTGACCCATGTGGAGTACGCCAGTTACGTTTGGCGGTGGGATGACAATCGTATAGGGTTCTCTACCATCCGGTTTCGAACTGAACAGTTTGTTGTCAATCCAATACTGGTACCATTTTGATTCCACCTCCCGTGGATCATACTTGCTAGCTAATTCCATTTGTCTTTATCTTTTTTATCTGTTTGCAAATAACCATATTGTCCTTTAGGAAACAATGGTGCAAAGGTATAAAGAATTTCTGAATCCACCAAATCTTCACCTTTATTTATATATGTAAGGAATCTTGTGGTTCTTGAAGCTTTTCACGACATCCTTCAATCATGGTCTTTAGCTGTGCGATTCGCGACCGTGCGCTTTTTACTTCAGGATGTTGGGTGTAGTAGGAGAGGGCCGACTCGAAGTTCTCACATGCATTTGCCCATTCCTCATGGAACATGTAACAGAAGCCGATGCGATAGAAAGAGTCGGCTTTCTCATTGGGATAGCAAACCATGATGTGCTGTTCATAAAAGGGAATGGCCTCGGCATATTGTTCGAGATTGAAATGACTCTCAGCATTGGCGAAATAGTAGATGCTCCGCTCATGTGGCGCCAGCGATTCTATCTTAGGAATGGCCTCATCGAGATAAGTACATGCATGTTGATAATCCCATTCGTAATAGTAGCAGAGTCCCATAAAAGCATGAAACCTTGCATTCAGCGTATACTCCTTGTCAAGTGCCGTGAACAGGAGTAACGACTCATGATACATTCCGCTGGTGAAATAATCCAGTGCCTTACCAAGCTTTTCTGTATCAGCCGACTTGTTTTTCTGGGCGGAAACAGGAAGGGCAGAAACCGGCAGCAACAACAAGGTCACCATGAACCATCTCAATAATGCTTTGCACTGACGGTTATTCTTCATCTGTATAGAATTTGATGAGATTCTGCAAAGCACGGTTGCAGACAGGACAAAACTCAGGATTCTCGTTGGTCCTCATACGACAGTCCTGCATACCTCGATACACACCTTTAAGACTGTATCCTGCACCTTCGTACAATCCCACCTTTCCCTTGTTCTCGGGAGTAGAAGGCGTGGGTCTTGGCGTACCTTTCTCAATCATGTCTTCCCACTTCCCGTGAAAATCAGTCAGCGTAGTGAGGTTGGGCTCCCACGGTTCCACGTCGTGCGGATACATAGGAATCTGTTCTTGCTCATAAGCATACTCGTCACCCAGTCCGCCGAAGCTATGACCGAACTCATGAACCACCACAGGACGGTATTGCGGATGGTGTGTCATAGACAGATTATAGGAGTTCAGGATACCACCGCCACCATACATATTTGTATTTACCAATACGATGATATGCTCGTAAGGAGTACCTGCTAAGACGTTGTGTAAATCTTTGATGTTCAAGGTTGTTAGATATCTGTTACTATAGAAAGTGTCGAAGTGTGAGTGGAGGGCTGTTTCTTTCCAGATTCCTTTAGATGGCTCACTCGTTCCACTTTCCTTGGAAGGAGATTTGACAGCGATGATATTGAAGCGGTCACGCATGCTTTTGAATGGCTCATGAGCAAATAGCGCATCGATGGCCACCTGGGCATCTTTGAGAAACACTGGCATCTCTTCTTCCTGATATCCTTCGGCCACGAAGGCAATATGGATGCAACGATTCGTATCAGTAGCTTGCTGGAGCGTTTCATACGGGGTAACCATATGGTTGCCTGTCTTCCTGATCAGGATATCTGTAGGAACAACGGTATGAGTAAACGATGTCATTATCTCTCTTCGATTGTTCATCAATGCAACCGTTACATCTACGGTGTCATTCGGCATCGGAACAAGGAAGACGTTTTCAAACGAGCGCCTGACCGTCTGGGCCTCCTCATAGCTCAGCCATTCCTGGAAGAGGGTGGAGAAGGAGTTCCGGTAGATAATCTGATGCGTATGATGATCAGCTACCCATATCTGTCCGTTCCCTTCAACAGGAACCTCGTCCAAACGATATCTTTTCCCATACCAGCGAGGAATACTATTAAGCTTGTCAAAGGAAATCTCCTGATGGTTCACATCACCAGAGAATGTATAGTCGATACGGAGTGTGCCGTCGATGAAAAAGTCGTCGAACGCAGGTTTATGTCCACTCACTTCTTGTGCCCATGTAGGTGCCGACCAGCATACCAACATGACCAATAATGCTCTTATCATCTTCATCTTATCACTTTTATTGAGGTGTAAGTGTTCTTATGTATTGTCGAAATCTGCCAGTATCGTGTTAACAAGCTGTTTGATATACGGTCTTTGCCAGTCGTTTAGATGATAGAGGCGGTCGTTGAAAGCCAGGATATCAAGATCCATGGCTACTTCATGACGACTGCGTGCTTCCTCGCTGTTCCCGCACATGCTTTGCAGTTTCTTGAGCAACGAGTTTACCTGTTGGTAGCTCAGACTGGTGTGGAATACGGCCACCATGTTGATATAGTCGGGTCCCTCCATATTGATATCCTTAGTCTGCATCGATGGAGAGAACACAATATCACTGAAAAAACCCTGTAGTAGGACTCTCACCTCATCCATTCGTCTTTCTGCCTCATGGTTGGATCCGATGGCTATCAGTATTTTATTCATCTTTCTAATCATACAAAATTAGTGTTTTTGAAATATTAATTAAAATATTTTAGTAAAAAATTTGCATTATAAAATGTTTTTTAGTACTTTTGCACCAGAATTTTAACTTTTTTGACTATAGTGAGGAAATATAGCTTCCTGATCATGATGCTTTTTCTGTGTTCGGCCTGCGAGTGGAAACTCAAGCCGAATGATGAAGATGTGCTTCAGCAGCGCATCGAGATTCAGCGTTATGACCGTTTGCAGAGTATGTATCTCACCACAGCCGATTTTGCTGCCCTTCAGCAGATGGAGACCAATTACCCCATGGAAACCCGTGCATTAATCGAGAATGTACTCATGTTGGGACCGATTGATTCTCCAGACATCAATAAGAAATTCCTCGCCTTCTACCAAGACTCGACGTTGCAGACCATCCTCAGCGATGCGGAGGCTCAATACGCGAACATCGACGATGTGAACAAAAAGCTCAACGACGCCATTATCCGTCTCAGGCATGATGTTCCCGGTATTCCTATTCCACGCTTCTATACTCAGGTCGGCGCTTTGGGACAGAGCATCATCGTAGGCGATGAGAGCGTGGGTATCTCGTTGGACAAATACCTGGGTGCCGATTATCCCTTGTATGCCAAGTATTATCCGGAACAGACACGGGTAACGATGGATCGCGATCATATTGTACCAGACTGTGTCAGTTTCTATTTGCTGAGTCTGTATCCGTTGTCCGATTTCGAACTCCGCAGTCAGGTTGACCGTGACCTTCACATGGGTAAGGTGATGTGGGTGACCAATCATTGTGTGGGGCACCGTTTCTACAATACCCGTTACGTACAGGTTGTTGACCGCTTTATGAAGAACAATCCCGGCATTACCGTGGAGGCGCTGCTTAAGATGACCGACTACACCCAGTTGAAGTAAGTCGTTGTCTTACGGCCTCGTATAGTAGTACTGCTGCCGACACGGAGACATTCAGCGAATCCAGTTTCCCGTTCATCGGTATTCTGATATGTGCATCAGCTGCTTCCCGCCAGGAAGCCGTCAGTCCTGTTGATTCTGTTCCCATCACGATGGCAGTCGGACAAGTCATGTCTGTATCGTAATACAGACGGGAGTCTTGCAACTGTGCCGTCAGAATCCTGATATGGTTCTCTTTCAGATAGTGAATACATTCTTCCGAGGTGCAAGCCACGCAGGGAACGCTGAACACTGCGCCCAACGAAGCACGGATCAGATTGGGATTGTGCAAGTCGGTTAAGGGGTCACATACAATCACAGCATCTGCTCCAGCCGCATCAGCACTTCGCATGATAGCCCCCAGATTCCCCGGTTTCTCCACCCGTTCCAATACAATCAGCAAGGGATTGTCTTTGAATGACAGCTCATCCAGGGTCATGTTTCTTGTACGAACCACGGCGATGACACCTTCGGTACTTTCCCTGTAGGCGATGCGTTCATATACATGCGGCGATACGAAAAAGATGTTTTCAGCCGACATGTCTTCGGGAACTATCGCCTCCGACTCTCTGGATCGAACGTATAGCGTGTCAATCTCGTAGCCAGCGTCGATGCATTGACGGATTTCCCGTCTTCCTTCAACGACGAACAATCCCATCTCCCGTCTTAGGGCAGATTTCTGCTGAAGCGCCAGCAGTTTCTTAATCCTGGGGTTTTGTGTACTTGACAAGTAGTTTTCCATGTCTCAATAATTTGGTACAAAGGTAGTGCAAACCGAGCGAAAAACCAAACAAAATGTGAAAAAGTGATAATCATTTGGGGGTTCCAAGAAAAATGATTACCTTTGCATACTTGGAGGGTTATATCTAAAATTGGCCTTCTCCAAGCATATGACTCATCTTTAAAATGGACAATACATTCATGAAAAGAAACCTCTGGATCATCATGATCCTGCTGCTCTCTGTTACCACAAAGGCACAACGTATAGATATCAAAGACATCAACCGGGGTATGTACTCGGCCAGTGCTTTGCGTACGGTAACACCTTTACCTGATGGAGAGAGCTATGCACAGATCAGTGAAGACGGAAAGCAGGTGGTAAGCTATGCTTACAAGACGGGTAAGCAGACTGGTGTACTCTTCGATTTGGCAAACACCAAGAAAATACAGTTAGACAACTTTGATGATTATATCCTGAGTCCTGATGGAAAGAAGATGCTGATTCAGACACAGACAAAGCGAATCTACCGTCATTCGTTTACCGCAGTATATTACATTTACAATATTGAAACCCGACTCTTGGAGAAACTCTCCGACTACGGTCCTCAGCAGGTTCCCGTGTGGAGCAACGACGGTCAGCAGGTGGCTTTCGTCCGCGACAATAACATCTTCCTCGTAAAGCTTTTGTATGACAATGCAGAGAGTCAGGTAACCAAGGATGGGGTAAAGAACGAGATCATCAACGGTATTCCCGACTGGGTGTATGAGGAGGAGTTCGGTTTTAACAGTGCGCTTGCCTTCAATGCCGACGGAACCATGCTTTGCTGGGTACGCTTCGATGAGAGTAAGGTACCGCAGTATAGTCTGCAGATGTACAAAGGTATGCGTCCCGAGATACATGACAATGCCACCTATCCTGGCTTCTATGTTTATAAGTATCCCAAGGCTGGTGAGGTGAACTCAACCGTTAGCGTGCATAGCTTTGATATCCAGAGTCGCCAGACTCGTACCTTACAGGTGCCTTTAGATAAGGATGGGTATATTCCTCGTCTCAAGGCAACTGACGATGCGGAAAGAATGATTGTCTATACCATGAACCGTCATCAGGACGAGCTGAACATCTATGCCGTGAATCCCCGTAGTACGGTAGCCAAGTTGCTGATTCAGGAGAAGGTGGATAAGTATGTGAAGGAGGAGGCCATGGAGAATATCCTGTTTACTTCGAACAACATCCTGCTGCCCAGCGACCGTGATGGCTCCATGCAGTTATATCTGTACAATAAGAACGGTCAGTTCCTCAGAAAGGTAACGGATGTGAAGGGTGAAGTGAGCGAGGTGTATGGTTATGATGAGAAAACAGGAAACACCTACTATCAGGCTGCAGGCGAAGATGCCTTGAACCGTGAGATCTATGTAGCATTGAAGAACGGTAAGACGCAGAAGCTGAGTTCACGCAAGGGATGGAACCATGCGATGTTCAGTAATGGATTCCGTTATTTCGTGAATCAGTTCAGTGATGCAGAGACACCTTATATATATACTACATGCTCAGCAGAGGGCAAGACCTTGTCAACACTGATGGATAACGGTCGTTTGAAGGAACGTCTCTCTACTTTACAGCTGCCCAAGAAGGAGTTCTTCACGTTCACTACTTCTGAGGGGGTGAAACTGAATGGTGTCATGATCAAACCGGTGAACTTCAATGCCTCCAAGAAATATCCGGTCATTATGTGGCAGTATAGCGGACCGGGTAGTCAGCAGGTGAAGAACAGCTGGTCCATCGGCTCCATGGGCAGTGGGGCGATGTTCGACAACTATCTGACGGAACTGGGCTATATCGTAGTATGCGTGGATGGTAGAGGTACTGGTGGCCGTGGGGCCGACTTCGAGAAATGCACCTATCTGCGATTGGGTGAGAAGGAGGCAAAAGATCAGGTGGAAACAGCTCTTTATCTGGGCTCGCTTTCTTATGTCGATAAAGAAAACATCGGTATATGGGGATGGAGCTATGGTGGCTTCTGCACGCTGATGAGTATGAGCGAGGGCAGGGGGGTGTTCAAGGCTGGCGTTGCTGTGGCACCACCCACCGACTGGCGTTTCTATGATACGATCTATACGGAACGCTTTATGCGCACACCGCAGGAGAATGCACAAGGCTATGATGTGAATCCCATCAACTGGGCTGCGAATCTGCATGGCGCATTACTGATCTGTCACGGACTGGCTGACGATAATGTTCATCCGCAGAACACGTTTGAATATACCGAGGCGCTGATACAGGCCGATAAGGATTTCAAGATGAACGTGTATACCAACCGTAACCACAGTATCTATGGTGGGAACACGAGAAACCACCTGCTCAGGCAGATCGTGAATTATTTCAACGACAACCTGAAGTAAGACTGAAACGACCCCTCGGATTGTTTTTGACGATTTTGATGGGGGAAAATGATATTGGAACGTATTATATTAAAAAGGTAATATAAACTATTTATGGCAAAAAGGTATTTATTAGGTTTTGATGTCGGCAGCTCGTCTGTCAAGGCATCATTGGTTGATGCAGATACTGGTGTGTGTGCAGCAACTGCTTTCTTTCCTGAGACAGAAGCTCCCATCATGGCTGTGAAAGCAGGATGGGCAGAACAGGATCCGGAGATGTGGTGGACAAACGCTAAGCTTGCTTTCCAGAAGATCAAGGCGGAAGCAGGTGCCAAGGCCGAGGAGATCAAGGCCATCGGTATTTCTTACCAGATGCACGGCTTGGTATGCGTTGACAAGGCACAGAAGGTGCTCCGCCCAAGTATTATCTGGTGTGACTCACGTGCTGTCCCCTATGGCGAGAAGGCTTTCAACGAGCTGGGTGCCGACAAGTGTCTGGGTCATCTGCTGAACTCACCGGGTAACTTCACTGCCGCTAAGCTGGCTTGGGTGAAGGAGAATGAGCCTGAACTGTTTGCAAAGATTGACAAGATCATGTTGCCTGGCGATTACCTTGCCATGAAGTTAAGTGGAACAGTGAATACCACCATCAGCGGACTGTCTGAGGGTATGATGTGGGACTTCAAGGAGAAGGCTCCTGCTAAGTTCCTGTTCGACTACTATGGATTCGACGAGAAACTGGTTGCTGATATCGTTCCTACCTTCAGTATTCAGAGCACGGTCAGCAAGCAGGCTGCCGAAGAACTGGGTCTGCAAGAGGGTACACCTATCTCTTACCGTGGTGGCGACCAGCCCAACAATGCTTTGTCACTGAACGTGTTCAATCCGGGTGAGATTGCTTCTACCGCTGGTACATCAGGTGTGGTATATGGTGTGCTGGGCGAGGCTAACTACGACAAGAAGAGTCGTGTGAACACCTTCGCACATGTGAACTACACCACCGATCTCGACCGTCTGGGCGTGCTGCTCTGCATCAATGGTACGGGTATCCTCAATGCCTGGATCCGTCGTAACGTGGCTCCAGAGGGAATCTCCTATGCTGAGATGAACGATATGATGGCTAACATCCCCATCGGTAGCGAGGGCGTGTCTATCATCCCGTTCGGAAATGGTGCTGAGCGTGTTCTCGAGAACCGTGAGGTGGGATGCTCTATCCATGGCGTGAACTTCAACAAGCACTCCAAGGCTCATCTCATGAGAGCTGCGCAGGAGGGTATCGTATTCAGTTTCTGCTACGGTATGGAGATCATGCAGCAGATGGGTATGGATATTCGCAAGATCCATGCAGGAAAAGCCAACATGTTCCTCAGCGAGATCTTCCGCAATACGCTGGCTGGCGTGAGCGGTGCTACGATCGAGCTGTATGAGACTGACGGTAGTGTGGGTGCTGCCAAGGGTGCTGGTATGGGTTGTGGTATCTACAAAGACCATGACGAGGCCTTCGCCACTTTGAAGAAACTTGCAGTCATCGAACCTGACGATAGCAAGCGCTCTCAGTATCTCGCTGCCTACACGGCTTGGAAAGAGCAGCTGGCAAAGATCTAAGAAGTAAACAAGTAAATCACTTAGAAATAATAAATTCATTATTCAATTTAATCATTTAAACTTATGGCAAAAGAGTATTTTCCGTTTACCGGTAAGATTCCTTTCGAAGGAAAGGACAGTAAGAATGTAATGGCTTTCCACTACTACGAGCCTGAGAAGGTCGTGATGGGAAAGAAGATGAAGGATTGGCTGAAGTTCGCTATGGCTTGGTGGCACACACTGGGTGGCGCTTCTGCAGACCAGTTCGGTGGTCAGACCCGTTCTTATGAGTGGGACAAGGCTGGTGACGCCGTTCAGCGCGCTAAGGATAAGATGGACGCTGGTTTCGAGATCATGGATAAGCTGGGTATCGAGTACTTCTGCTTCCACGATATCGACCTCGTAGAAGAGGGTGACACCATCGAGGAGTATGAGGCTCGCATGAAGGCCATCACTGACTACGCTCAGGAGAAGATGAAGCAGTTCCCCAACATCAAGCTGCTCTGGGGTACCGCAAACGTATTCGGCAACAAGCGCTATGCTAACGGTGCTTCTACCAACCCCGACTTCGACGTAGTGGCTCGCGCTATCGTTCAGATCAAGAACGCTATCGACGCTACCATCAAGCTGGGTGGTACAGGTTATGTATTCTGGGGCGGTCGTGAGGGCTACATGAGTCTGCTGAACACCGACCAGAAGCGTGAGAAGGAGCACATGGCTACTATGCTGACCATGGCTCGCGACTATGCTCGCGCTAAGGGATTCAAGGGTACATTCCTCATCGAGCCGAAGCCCATGGAGCCCAGCAAGCACCAGTATGACGTGGATACAGAGACCGTTATCGGTTTCCTGAAGGCCCACAACCTGGACAAGGACTTCAAGGTGAACATCGAGGTGAACCACGCTACACTCGCTGGTCATACCTTCGAGCATGAGCTGGCTTGCGCTGTTGACGCTGGTATGCTCGGTTCAATCGACGCTAACCGCGGTGATGCTCAGAACGGTTGGGATACCGACCAGTTCCCCATTGACAACTTCGAGCTGACACAGGCTATGATGGAGATCATCCGTGGTGGTGGCTTCAAGGATGGCGGTACCAACTTCGATGCTAAGATCCGTCGTAACAGCACTGACCTCGAGGATCTCTTCATCGCTCACATCAGCGGTATGGATGCTATGGCACGCGCTCTGATGAACGCTGCTGACATCCTCGAGAACTCTGAGCTGCCCGCAATGAAGAAGGCTCGCTACGCAAGCTTCGACAAGGGTGTTGGTAAGGACTTCGAAGATGGCAAGCTCTCTCTCGAGCAGGTTTACGAGTACGGTAAGAAAGTGGGTGAGCCCAAGCAGACTTCTGGTAAGCAGGAGAAGTACGAGACCATCGTTGCTCTCTATGCAAAATAATTCCTTAGGGAAAATGGATAAAAGGCGGATGAATTGTTCATCCGCCTTTTTATACTAACAATCATTATATCAACTATATATATGGCTCATGTAAATAATCATCTCGTGATCATGGCAGGCGGAGTGGGGAGCCGCTTCTGGCCAATGAGTACAGCCGACCGCCCAAAGCAGTTCATCGACGTGCTGGGTGTTGGTCGTACTTTGTTACAACTCACGTTCGATCGGTTTGCTGGTATCTGTGACCCTAACAATGTGTGGGTGGTCACAAACAAGAAATATGCGGATATCGTACATGAGCAGCTCCCCGAAGTGCCGCAGGAGAATATCCTGCAAGAGCCTTGTCGCCGTAATACGGCTCCATGTATCTGCTACGTGAGCTGGCGCATCAAGGCCAAGAACCCCAAAGCCAATGTGGTGGTTACTCCCAGCGACCATATCGTGGTAAACACAGCTGAGTTCCAACGTGTGGTGAAACAGTGTATGAAGTTCACCAGCGAGACGGATGCGATTCTTACCTTAGGCATGAAACCCACGCGCCCCGAAACGGGTTACGGATATATACAGGCCGACCTGACCACAAGTAGTCCGAGGAACAAGGAGATCTTCCGTGTGGACAGCTTCCGTGAGAAACCTGATCACGCCACCGCTCTTCAATACATCCGTAACAAGAGCTATTTCTGGAATGCCGGTATCTTCATCTGGAGCGTAAGCACCATCGTCAACGCCTTCCGTATGTATAGTCCTGCCATCAACAAGGTGTTCGAGAACCTCCTGCCTATCTATGGAACGCCTCAGGAGCAGGAAGAGATTGACAGACGGTTCCCGCAATGCGAGAATATCTCGGTTGACTATGCCATTATGGAGCGGGCTGAAGAAATCTTTATCTGTCCGGCTGACTTCGGATGGAGTGACCTTGGTACTTGGGGTGCATTAATGACGCAGACAAAACGCGACCTATACGGCAACAGCGTGATAGGCGAAAACATAAACCTCTTCGATACCCATAACTGTATCATCCATGCACAGCACCAGCAGCGGGTGGTGGTGCAAGGACTTGACGGATACATTGTGGCGCAAGAAGACGGGAAACTACTGATCTGTAAACTGGCTGAAGAACAACGTATCAAACAGTTCTCAGGCGAAGAATAAACTTAGTTCATAAATGAAGAAAAACTCGTTGATTTCAAAGGATGGGGTGAGTTACCTGATTCCTTTTATTCTAGTAACATTCTGCTTTGCCTTGTGGGGATTCGCCAATGATATCACCAATCCGATGGTGAAGGCGTTCTCAAAAATCTTCCGTATGAACGTATCCGAGGGTACGCTCGTGCAAGTGGCTTTCTATGGCGGTTACTTCGCCATGGCTTTTCCTGCGGCTATCTTTATCAGGAAGTATTCCTATAAGGCAGGTGTGTTGATGGGACTGGCGTTGTACGCCATCGGTGCCCTGCTTTTTTTCCCCGCCAAGGGAATAGGTGTATATGGCTGCTTCCTCGTGGCTTATTTCATCATGACCTGCGGTCTGTCGTTCCTGGAGACAAGCTGTAATCCGTATATCCTGACGATGGGTAATGAGGAAACAGCAACCCGTCGACTGAACCTGGCCCAGTGCTTCAATCCTTGCGGCTCCATCATCGGAATGTTCGTAGCCATGAACTTCATACAGGCAAAACTCAACCCAATGAGCAGTGATGAGCGTGCCTTACTGGGTGATACTGAGTTTGAGGCGCTGAAGAACAGCGATCTGTCGGTGTTGATTGCTCCCTACTTGTTCATCGGATTGGTCATCACTGTGATGTTCCTGATTATTCTGTTTACGAAGATGCCGAAGAACGGCGATCAGAGTAAGGAGATCCATTTCCTGCCCACCATCAAACGCATCTTCTCTCTGAAATACTATCGTGAGGGCGTCATTGCACAGTTCTTCTACGTAGGCGCACAGATCATGTGCTGGACCTTTATTATTCAATATGGTACGCGTGTCTTTATGGCCGAAGGACTGGATGAACAGAGTGCAGAGGTGTTGTCGCAGCGCTTTAATATCTTTGCGATGCTATTCTTCATCTGCTCCCGTTTCATTGCCACCTATCTGATGAAGTACGTGAAGCCCGCGAAGCTGTTGACATACTTTGCCGTTCTCGCCATGGTATTTACCTTGGGCGTTATCCTGTTCCAGAACCGCTATGGCGTGTATTGTCTGGTAGCTGTTAGTGGTTGTATGTCACTGATGTTCCCCACCATCTATGGTATTGCACTTGATGGAATGGGTGATGACGCGAAGTTCGGCGCTGCAGGACTGATTATGGCTATCTTAGGTGGCTCCGTATTACCGCCGCTGCAGGCTGCTGTGATTGATCAGGGAACGGTATTCGGGATGCCTGCGACCAATGTGTCGTTTATCTTCCCGCTGATATGCTTCCTGGTGGTTGGTGCCTATGGCTATAGGATGCATGTGGCCAAACCCAATGTGTAACAAAAAGATAATTAGGTTAGAACAACGATGAGCGAGATCAAGAAGATCGTGTTGACAGGTGGTCCGTGTGCCGGAAAGACAACGGCCATGGTACGCATCATAGAACATTTTACCAGTCTGGGATTCAAGGTGTTCACCATACCCGAGATACCCACTATTTTCAGTCAGGCGGGAATGAACTACCTGACCGATAACAAAGGACTGTTCTACGAAGGTGAGAAGGCAACGCTTGAGTTGCAGTTGGGCTTCGAGGACAGATTCATGCGTATGGCTGCAGAGTGTCATGAGCCCACCATCGTGGTATGCGACCGTGGTGCGATGGATATCTCGGCCTATATGCAGCCTGAGATGTGGGAGGAGATTACGGCAGCTGTTGGAACAAACACACAGGAGCTGCGCCAGCGTTATGATGCCGTGCTTCATCTCGTGTCTGCTGCTGACGGCGCTGAACAGTTCTATACTACAGCCACCAATGCCGTACGCTACGAACAGATGAACGAGGAAGGACTGCGGATGGCCCGTGAACTGGACAAGAAGGTAATCAAGGCTTGGACAGGTCATCCCCATCTGCGCGTCATCAATAACCATGAGGACTTCAACAAGAAGCTTAATCGTGTAATCCTGGAGATCTCTCATGTGCTCGGTCTTCCACAGCCGATTATAGAAGAAAGGAAATATATTGTTGAGTTGATAGGAGAGATTCCAGACAGTACTGAAAGTGATATTGTTCAGACCTACCTGGTGGCTGAACCTGGCTGCGAAATCCGTCTGCGCCGCAGGGGATGGCAGGGTAGTTTCGTGAATGTACATACTACCAAGAAACGCACAGAGAACAACAAAGTACTGGAAACGGAGCGACAGGTGAGCAACAGTCTCTATGAGTCGTTGCTTCAGCAGGCCGATCCCTACCGTCAGAGCATCCGCAAACACAGGAAGAGCTTTATCTGGAAAGGTCAGTATTTCGAACTTGACACGTATTACGAGCCCGTTGATCATTTGATGATACTCGAGACAAAGGGCGTGGCCGACCAGGAGTCGGTGAAGTTCCCCCCGTTCATCAGAGTCATTGAAGACATCACAGGTAATAAGAGATACTATAATTACAATCTTGCACTGAGACGATCATAAACCGAACAATATGGCATAAAAAGTGCGCATTTATTTTGTTATGTGACGTAAATGTTGTACTTTTGCAGCGAAATTTTTGATTTATGGCACATAATGTTTTTAAGGGACTTGGTATCGCACTTGTCACCCCATTCAACCAAGACGGAGCTGTGGATTACACGGCCCTGAACAGACTCTTGGATTATCAGGTTGATAACGGCGCGGATTTCTTTTGCATTCTTGCAACCACAGGAGAGACGCCCACACTGACTGCGGATGAGAAGAAGCGTATCAAGGACATGGTGGTTCAAAAGGTTGGTGGAAAGATGCCTATCCTTGTGGGATGTGGCGGCAACAACACCGCGGCCGTCGTGGAAGAGCTCCAGACAGGCGATTACCATGATGTGGACGGAATCCTTAGCGTCTGCCCTTATTACAATAAGCCGTCGCAGGAAGGTTTGTACCAGCATTTCAAGGCCATTGCCAATGCAACGAAACTTCCTGTTGTTCTTTACAATGTGCCTGGACGTACAGGCGTTAACTTGAAGGCTGAGACTACGGTGCGCCTGGCTCGCGACTGTGAGAATATCGTAGCTATCAAGGAAGCCAGTGGCAGTCTGGAACAGGTGGACGAGATCCTGAAGAACGCACCCCGTGGCTTTGATGTCATCAGTGGTGATGATGCCCTCACATACCCGATGGTAGCTTGTGGAGCAGTGGGTGTAATCTCGGTAATCGGCAATGCCCTGCCACGCGAGTTCTCGAAGATGATTCGTCTGGAGAAGAAAGGTGAGTTCGAAGGTGCCCTGAAGATCCATCATCGTTTTACCGACTTGTTCAGTCTGCTGTTTGTTGATGGTAATCCTGCTGGTGTGAAAGCCATGCTCCACCAGATGGGCTTCATCGAGAATGTCCTTCGTCTTCCGCTTGTTCCCACTCGCTTAACTACACTCCAAAGAATTTCAGAGATATTGAAGGAACTGAAGATCTGATGGAAGAGAGAAGGGTGATACATGAAATCACGCCACTGATGGGCAAGGATGTGCTTTACATTGCTGACCGTCGGAAAAAGGAGTTCACGTATCCTATTCATAACCATGAGGTCTTCGAACTGAATTTTGTGGAGCATGCTGCCGGTGTGCGACGGATTGTCGGCGACAGCAGTGAGGTGATAGGCGATTACGACCTGGTGCTTATTACAAGTCCGCAACTGGAGCACGTCTGGGAGCAGAACACCTGTACCAGTGAGGATATCCGTGAGATTACCATCCAGTTCGACTTCGGCATGAGCGAAGATTCCCTCTTTGGCAGGAATCCGTTTATTTCAGTACGCAAAATGATGAACGAGGCACGCAAAGGACTCTGTTTCCCTTTGAGTGCCATCATGGGTGTGTACAAGGAACTCGATACGCTCAGCAGTATCAAAGACGGATTCTATGCCGTCATGCAGTTCATGACCATCCTCTATGAGCTATCACGTTGCGAGGGTGCCCGAACCTTGGCTTCATCAAGTTTTGCAAAGATAGCTGTTGAAGATGACTCCCGTCGTATCTTAAAGGTGAAGAACTTCATCAACGAGAACTATATGGATGAGCTCCGACTGGCGCAGCTGGCAGAGATTGCAGGCATGAGCGCCAGCGCGTTCAGCAGGTTCTTCAAACTTCATACGGGAAGAAACCTAAGCGACTATATCATCGATATCCGCTTGGGCTATGCCACACGCAAACTGGTGGATACCAGTCGGTCCATCTCAGAAATCAGCTTCGAATGCGGTTTTAACAACCTCAGTAACTTCAACCGCATCTTCAAAAAGAAAAAAGGTTGTTCTCCCAGTGAGTTCCGGGAGAACTACCATAAGACCCGCATTATAGTATAGAGTGTTTGAACTTGTTCCCATGTTGGGAACAGTTTATTCCCACGTTGGGAATAAAAAGTTCCCAGCGTGGGAATAATTAGTAATTCTCAGCTTTAACCTGGAAGTAGCTCTGCGGATGATCGCATACAGGACAAACCTCGGGAGCCTGTTTGCCAATCACGATATGACCGCAGTTAGCGCATTGCCAGATCACATCACCATCCTTAGAGAACACCTTCTTGTCATTGATGTTCTTCAAGAGTTTGCGGTAACGCTCTTCATGCTCCTTTTCGATTGCGGCCACACCCTCAAATTTCTCGGCGATCTCATCGAAGCCCTCCTCGCGGGCCTCCTGAGCCATACGGGCATACATGTCGGTCCACTCAAAGTTCTCACCACTGGCGGCATCTTCAAGATTCTTCACCGTGTCGCTCACCTTACCGCCGTTCAGCAGTTTATACCACATCTTGGCATGTTCCTTCTCGTTGGCCGCTGTTTCTTCAAAGATAGCGGCAATCTGTACATAGCCGTCTTTCTTGGCCTTTGAGGCAAAGTACGTGTACTTGTTGCGGGCCATCGACTCTCCTGCGAATGCTTCTTGGAGATTCTTCTCTGTCTTGGTTCCTTTTAATTCTTTCATAACGTTTTGTTTAGTGATTTATAATACTCCTTAATTCCGCAACACTATAATTTAACTTTATTTATAAGTTCCTGAGCAACAAAAAGTTGCCCAGGATTTTGCCATGTCAGAATTTTCACTTATCTTAGTGTTGCAAAAAGAAAACAAGCAAAAC